>Ga0058701_10002100_pt1 | contig 14852 bp, 9 predicted proteins | sample AgamicOrMae_FD_97039 | JGI IMG/M metagenome (GOLD analysis project Ga0058701, IMG submission 97039) | Agave microbial communities from Guanajuato, Mexico - Or.Ma.e | ecosystem: Host-associated > Plants > Phyllosphere > Phylloplane/Leaf | place: Guanajuato, Mexico | collected 2012-06-04
CTTAGAGTGTTAGGTTAACCTGAAAAGGGGAGTACTACTACGGTCCTCCACTGACCGTTTTGAAACTTTTATCTTTATAAAAATTAGAAAAATATCAAAATCCGCTCTACCCCCGTTTTAGTTTCATACCCGAAACAAAGTAGAGCATTCTCCAAAACGTTTTCGTTTTTTTTCTTTTTATTTACCGCGAACGCAAGAAAGTGTAGAAAATCCAGAATTAACCTTGATCAATGCAGGCCTAATTCGCAACAAGAGGTCGAAAATGCAACGTCTACAATTTTTTCAATGTCTTTTTGATATCAGGAAGAGACCTGAGGTGGTGCTGAAGGTGGCCGGCCTATTCTTGGCGAGGAGGGTGGAGTCGATTCGGGTTCCGCGTCGCTGCTACTTTCGGCGTCCGCTGGGCATCTGCCGGCTGGTGAACGACGGGGCCGCGAGGGCGGTGCGCTGCGTGCCCGGGGCGCGCTGCCCCAGGGCGCCCTGCCCCCGGCCCGCCGGCGGCGAGGGGGGCGCCCGCGCCGACGAGAGGCGCCCGTCGACGTCGACGAGCGCCCTGCCGACTCTGCCGATGGGGACGGCGCGAACCACACCCGGCAATAGGCGGACGACGTGACGGGGAACCTGAAGTGCATGCGCCCCAGAACCTGCGCTCCGGTTTGCGGGGCAACTGATTAGTGCCTGATATTTGGATCCAATACAATACACCCACATAAGTATTCTAAAATTCAGGGTCAGACTTGTGTATCATAAGTCACCATATTCTCCCCAACTTTCCTCAAAGTCTGGTTTCATTGAACTTTCACCCCGAATTCTCTCTCTTTTGTCATTCCCATAAGTCGGAGCGGATCGATAGAAAAGACACAAGCTGACTCAAGCTAATCTCACGAAAACGGAGCCTGATTCCTTTCCTCAGCGGTAATAGGCTACAACCATGCGGTTGCAGAGCCTGCGGCAGTCGAGCGGAGTGTCAGCGAAGGCAAAAGACAACACATAACCTAGAGAGAAGTCGATGACGAGAAGTCCAGGTTGGATGCCCTGTACCTATCTCCGCTGTCTCTTCGTCCAGCTTGTCGACAAAAGGCAAAACTGTATAAGAGGTAAAGCCGGTTAAGCTTACAGTACAGATCAAATATATCTAACGATGTTTTTGCAAGGTCGATACGACAGATCGCTGGTTTTTGTGATCTCAAAATACGTGACATCTGCGACCGCTCTACAGAAGCCGTTGAAATAATCACCTACGCTTTTAGGCACTTCTATCACTATAATCTAAATTTCATAGACAGTTTTTTATACCTCCAGAATTCTACCTTCTACCCAAAATGTAAGATAGAGAGCCTCATAGAAAGAGAGGAGACAACTTATTCCCGCGCTATGCGTTGATTCGTTGGGATACATGAAACCAGCTACGCTGATTGGTGGGATAGGGTGACGTGGCATTGGAAGCTTCTCTCCCTGGGAGGCTCTCTAATTAAGCGATTGCTTTTCGTTAATCCTCACAAGGAGCTGACGGAGCTGATCATAACGTAGTCTACGTTGACATACAGAGGAAAAAGTCGTCTGACATTATTTATGCTTGTTGAAGTATTTATGGAAGACCTCTAATGTCATGAAATGTTGAACGAAGATTAAGCACAATTGTAGGGAAAGCCACCTCTAAAACTCATAAGGTAGCTCTTACAATGTCAGTGATTTCCTGAGCTATTTCAAAGGGAGAAATATCAAAAGTAATGGGCCTTTTTCACAATGTCTTGTCACTTATACTTTAATGCGGTGCAGGTTAGGTTGGGCTGAATTTGAACAGTTTCAGTCGGGTTTACTTTGTGTTTTGTTGAGTTAGGTTGCAGCTTACTTAAGTTGAGTTAGGTGGATACGGGTTTTTACAGTAGGAGACCAGTACAAATAGCGCGAATCACTATGAAAACTTTTCTTTCCTTCGTTTTCCCAATTGAGAAAAAAAAAACTCCTTGGTAACTACTTTTAACTTTAAACGTAAGGTGGAGATATAGCTGTTAAGATTCAACTCAATTTAGCGAAATCGCGAGCGGAACAATATGGCAGTACAACATTTTCTAAATTTCTTTTTTTTCTTTATTTTTTGCAATCCTTGCGCAGACTTTTATTGAATTAATTTTACAGTGAATTTAGCTACCATTCATGAAATATAAACGTGCCATAGCATGTTTTTCTACAACAATGTTAGCTGTGATGTAGGCCTGTGTACTTAAAATCTCCCTCATAATACCTTTACCATAAAACAGACAGTTTTTTGATCAAACTCGATCAAATGGTTAAGCTTCGTTTAGTTCTTTTTTTTTTTCAAGCAATTACTGAATCTACAGCGCGAGATGAGCAGAACTTCGGTAATATTATTTTGACATATTTGACAAAAAAAATCTTCAGGGTGTTTGACCGCTTTAGACTTGTCAGGTTAATTTGTAATCTTAAAAATCGGTGATGAAGATTTCGGAAAGAAATCAAAGCCATTCCCTTTACTTAAAAAAATTGTGCCTGTTTAAGAACGTTAAATGAACGTTTTCAACAAGAGAAAGTGACAATTTTTCAGCGAATTTCAAACTATTTTTCCACGTTAGCGTTTAGACGACATCGTGAAAATTTTGCAAAGTTTGGCTCTTCGAACTTTAAAAAGCACTCCGGTTCCCGCGTTCAAACTTTTAACCAATCCTTCGGGACCAATTCAGCTGTATGAGTTTTAAGAAAATTTTGGCGACTGGAACCGGTGATGGTTAAAGTCGGTGATTGCTATCGGTGATGGTGAAACGAAGCTCACACAATTTTTAAAATGTCTTTTCTGGCATAATTTAGCCGCTGCTTTTGTTAGGAGATAAAAATTCGATTTGTACTTGCTTTGTTTACATGAACACCATTAAATGGCTTTCTACTTCAGATCTCTATAAGGCTGTTGCTACCGCTCCATCAGAGATCAAACATCCTTGAGATTTAAGGAACGATCACTCCAAAAGATATCCCTCACTGCAGTAGATACATTCACAGTCTTAAAATGTCGAATGTTCCGCCTCATTGATTCGTTATTGTTCAATCTCCCATTACATTCCGAGGATAATGAACATTTACCCGCGTAGAATAGGCTAACTTCGGTAAGGTTAGGTTCATGACTCGCTTCGCTACGAATTGGCTTGTGTATTCACTAAAGCTTCGCTGTCATCAAGCCAGAGGCCGCACCTCATCGGCACAAAAAGAAAGCGTCATCGCACTAGATTACCATCCGCTAAACTAATTTACATTAGGTTAGACTACGTGCATAGTGCATCGCTGCACTTGGTGACGTAAGACGCAAAGAAGATAGAAAATGCAACCCTTGAAATTTCCTGTGTAGGATCCAAATATCAAGCACAGCAGGACTTTTACCTGCACAGGTCTGGAGCGATACGGCGAACTCGAGTTAATCGTCGAGGAACGATCCGAAGAAGTCGACGGCGACGACGGCGGCTTCGACGCCGAATCCGCGCCACCGAACATTGCTCCGAGGGGCCGCGCGCGAGCACACTGACGTCCGGGACGCAAAATCCGATTGACGGGAGATTTTCTTTCGCGGGGGCGACTTCTCCAACCCAGCGCCAGCTCAGGTGTCACTGGTAGAGTCCATTTTCGCTTTTCGGTCACGATTTATTTAGTTTGTATCAGATAACTTATTTCGATCCGGAGTTGGTGTTGTATACAAAGATTAAACAAAACCTCTTTAAAAGGGACAAAAGGTTAGCTGCTCCAGCTTAATATGTTGTGGTCTGCAGCAAAATAAGAACACCTGATTTTTGGGTCTGATTTAAAAGGGGGGTAGTACTACCCCCGTTTTGATTATTTTTAATGATAGACCTAATTAAAGCCAAATCAATGGAAAGCTCTCGCCGAGATCTTTTGAAACATGTGACTAGACATAGGCATTTAAAAATAATCAAAATAAGCACTATCCCTGTTCTATATTGATACCCAATAAAACACGTGCGAATGTCCTGAAACAGGTGCTCCGTACCAAGGGGCGAAAACTCATGATATCACGTGTACAAAGGGCCTTGATATCAGGCTGTTGGATGAGGTCGAAACATGGCTGTCTTCAGTGTTTTTTCAAGTCTTTTACTCTCTGACTACTGTCCACTGATATCTGGCTAATATTTAGGTATGTATTATGTGAGTTGCGAGCCCCTGAGGATTTTCTGTGACGATACAATCTGCTCGACACGAGTGCCACGCGTGTCGTCCACTACAGGCTGAAAAGCCAGGAATCCACCCCGTATTATGCAACACGCATGGCACTCATGTCGAGCAGGTTGTATCGTCTTTTTAGAAAATCCTCATGGGCTCGCAACTCACATGGTATAGTAGCTAGATTTCAATATTCTACTGAAATCTCTCAGACGTTTGATTGAAAATTGGTCAATTTTCTCTCGATATCCGTTTATCGTGCCTCTGATATTCGGCTGACATCCTTGATATTCTGATTCTGTGTACAGATTTCCTGCAAGGTGTTACACCTTGCTCCGTACTGTGTCCTTGATAAGTGACATGGTAAGGACAGCGTGAAAAATGAACCAGCCGGAGGAAGGGCTTCAAGTGACCTAGTAGCGCAGAAGTAAAATTACTGTAAGTGAACTTAGTATGAAGAGACTCACCATCCATTTGAGGCAAGGAAGGCAGCCCATTTGCGCGGCGGCATGCAGAGGCGCCATGCCGTCTTTGGCGCGCACGTAAAGCGAGCCGCCAGACGCCACCAGGTAGCGCAACACCTCAAGGTGACCTTCTTGGGCCGCTAAGTAAACTGGAGTTACCGCATTGTCCATTTGAGTGTTGGCACTGAAACAATATAAACAAAGTGGGTTACACACTTTGCATTTGTGTCAATACTGGGAAAGTTGTTTTAATTTTACTTGCGACGTACTCATTTTATTTTTTAAGTTCGCATTTTCCTACGTGCTCACTAAAAGTTTTAAGTACTTGTTTCAAGGGAGTGCGTGGGATACATAGAAATATTAATTATCACAAGTTTTCCACATGTCCTTGGGTATGATGGCTTGGAAGTGATAAAAAGTCTTTATTTCAACCAGTTTACAGTCCAACTTTTCGTAAAAAGACACTAATGGGGGGGGGGTAATTCCTTCCTCAGTCACTGTACTGAGTGAATAAGGTCGAAGGTATCATGTCGATACCTCCAAAGAAAAAACGATCAAGTTGACGCGTGTGTTTCACAAATCGATCAAAAAAGGGGTACGCTTCAAAAATCGATCAACTTCAATGTACAGAATATAAGGATAGCAGTTGATCGCGTTTTGAAACAAACACGTTCATTTGATCGATTTTTCAATCGTGCATTTCTATTTAATCGATTGTTAATTTAAGGGATTTATATGGTAAATGTGTTATCTTTTAATCTTTGTCGCAGAGCTAAATTGAGCGGCAAAGAAGCGAGGGCTCCAAAGTTCCAGTATAGCGAAGCCATGCACTCGTTGCCTTGCTGCAGTTATTACAGATCTAAAGTAGAGAGCAATTAATAGAGCGTGGTGTGCATTTAAATAAACCAAGCACAAACCAAATTTTGATTTTTATACCAAAGCCTCTGCGAAATTACGGAATTACGGAGACCTGAAAAAATGTGCAAGCTTCCTCTTATTAGTTTTTTGAAACACTTCCATCAGAGCATCGAATTTGGAAGAATTCTTGATTTGAAAATCCGTAAAGGGCAGCAGACACGACGACGTGCTACGCTTTGTGGTCCCTATATTGTCTGCAGATCATGTCAAATTTTCAAATCGAGATTTCTTTAAAAATTGGAAGCTTTTATGCAAGTCCGGAGGAAATTAAACGAAGTTTGCTCAATTTTGAAGATGTCCTCTTAGGCATAATTTAGCCGCTAATTTTGCTCGAAGATTAAAAATTGATTTGTACTTGGCTTGTGAACATGCGCACACTCTCTACATGGCTCTCGCCTATCTCTATACTGCTACCGCTGCATCAGGCGTGGTAACAGACGAGTAGATAATTTCTGAAGCGAGGCTCACGACACCTAAGCTGGACTACGCGCGGTGTCAGGTATTTTGCTATTATTTTTTTTTCTTTTGTATCTTAGATAATACTAGTAAACGCGAATTCATCGCAAAAATCTTTCTGCGCGAGATGAGAGTAGTAGAAGCACTCCTCTTCCACTTCGTGCACTACAAAAGTATTTTCTGAAATCAATAAGCACACCACGAAGGAAAATCAACTGTAAACTGCGTTCATATTTGACTTATAATGTGTAAATATAAATATAATTTTGGAACATATCTTTTAAAGGTATATTGTTGTAACATTCGCATTACGTAAATGCATTGAAGACGTACTACGGAAACTACTTAAACTCACTTCTCAGCTCAATAGACAAAAAAGAAAGAAAAAACAAACAAAAAACAACAAAAAAAGGTCTGCTAGGGAGTTAAGCTAAAATGTCGAGGATCATGATTTTTTTTTGTTTTTTTCCCCTCTGACTTTGGATCTTCGTAATCCAAAAACATTCTGCTTCACCCAACTCCCAGCCGCCCCCCCCCACCAAGTGAAATTATTCGTTTTGAAGTTGGAAATACATGTATTTGCAAATGCATTTGCACGACAGTAGTTAAAAAATACTTTAAATTCTTTAAAACCGTCATCTCATTCCTTAACAAATGCTTCTTTAAAAAGACTACTCTAATTTTTTTTCTAAATTCTATAAAAAAACAAGTAAACGTACTACAGCAGGACCACTCTAATACTAATCATGAATCGTACCGTACACGTTGCATAAAAAATATCGGCAGAGTGAGTGTTCCGCATCAAGGAGCGTGCTTACTTAGGCATAGAAAATCGATTTATCGGCGACGCAGGAAAAAAAGATATCAGGCTAGTTAGTGATTCCGAGATTCCGGATCAGAGGGCTTTTACATTTAAAGAAGAAAAAACAAACAGCTGAGCGAGGAGAAAACGGTTTACAATTTCTATTTGCACTATCCTTGTTTCTTCGATTGTCCTCTTTGACTATGCTGGAAAAAAAGGCAGTAGTACTATCAACGTATGGATTAATCCCAAGTCTCTGGTCACTTTTCCAGGAAGAAGTAAAGAAGGAGGCATCGGAAGGACTTGAAGTGTGCCGCTGTGTGGCGGGGCGAGCGCCTGCAGGCTGCCTGTAAGCTGCCAGCAGGCTGCCAGCGATGGCGGCCGGCAGCGTTAAGCTAAGTGAACATGCGCGTCTTTGGCGAGCAAGCCGCAACGGCCACTTTCCAAGACGGCAACAACGCCGTGGACTTTACCGCAAAACCAACAATGCCCCCGCGGTTTTACCTCTTTCTTTCGTACAAGAAAAAACAGCATCAGGACCAAATTACACAAGGCTTTAATTTCCGGAAACAGTATTGTTAAATAAGCCAACAGGATTGGTTAGGTTTAGAGTTCGGTAATGCGGGATAGTTTAGATTGGGGTAAATGTTATGGCGAGTTAAAAGGAATGATAAGTAAAAGTGAGAATACGTGCCGATAAGGTTGAGTGAAGTTAGTGTACGTAAGAAAGGCTAAGTCTATTTATTTAGGCACCTACGTGAAAGAATCGACCAGTTAGAAAACCTGAGTTTTAAAGTGGACCAGTTTTGACTCTACGAAAAATTTCCATTTTCTGCTCTGACCATTTGATTGTTCTTCATGTGATTCAAGTAAGAATTCACGGAGATCGTATATTTTGGAGGCGGGGGAAATTGTTCTGTCAATGTCATTCATTTATGTAAGACGTGTTTGCTACGAAAAACAACATTTCGAACGCTCGCCGAAATACACTGTACTGCACGTTGAGGACTGTTCACATCTTCCATGGAGGTGCTATGGATTAGTCAGAGCAATGTTAAGGATGTTTCGTCGAGTTAGCTAGTCAAATTCACAAAGAACTCGTACAAAATGTGAGAAAACTGTGTTTAAAAGTCTAAAAAGCACGAAAAACTACAATATTTGACTAAATAAACACTCAAGATTAGTTGGCAGCCAATATTTGTGGTTAACGGCATTTCAATTTTTAAAATTGTCGCCATTGCTGATTTGACTCATTTTTTTTCTAAAAATGTACTGTTTTTAGAGGTTTCTATCAAGTATTTTTCTTAAACGGCGGTAAGGTTTTTTTTTAGTCTCAATTAGTTTATCTTAACTTGATCAATCAGGTAAAACGTTTATTAGACAAACTTATCGAGCAGATTTTCTCGTCAATGCGAAAAACTTCAATATTTTAGTACACGTCCATATAACGCCACGTAATTCTCGCTGTCTTTGAATGCCTAAAACTCATAAGTTAGGACGGTGACAAGTCGTTTTTAGTGGTCAGGTGTGTAGTGGCATCTTAGCTGTCTTTTTGATTAATAAAAAGAGCCTGTTATCGGAATCCTCTATCTCGATGAAATATCCTGAAAAATAGCCGTCTAGTTGGGGTGGGATTTCGTCAACTTCGCTCGCATGGCTAATACCGACAACAGACTTGAATTTCTTCATACGTTATCTGAGGCTAGATCAGACGTCGATATCCTCAACCACACAGCTCGTTTTAGACCTCTCGAAGGACTTCCCTTCCATATACCTACAGTTATAATCCAACGCATTGTTTGGAATGACTCGTATGAATAAAATGTTTGGCGGATTTAAGTAGGACTCTATTGTTACTGTTGCTCACATTGTCAGCTGATTTTGCTTCCCACAATGCTTTGTTTGATTTCAGGGTTGGCAGAACTTATGAGGCTGGTGACTTGAGTCTTGATCAAAACGCAGTGCCGGGTCGGAGACGTTAGCCAATCACGCACGCTTTACCATTACTAAAGCGATTGCTGCGAGAGAGGGAGAGAGAGATCAGACTGCAATCGCCACGAGCGATTGGCAAATGATGACGAGATTGAAAGGTTTACAACGCCGCGATCTCAATTTTATAGGGTGCGTTCGCCTCGTCCACTATCTTTCGTCGCCGTGCCGAGCGAGGCAATCGCGGAGCTAAGCAAAGGGTGCGCTAACCGGCGGTCGCCAAGGCGTACGCTGCTTATTCATTAATGGAAGTTACGCGAAAACAATTTATAGGGAACAGACTTAAGTTGTGATTTTTTGCTAATTAATTTAAACTTTTTTCCCCGAGCACTGTAAATGAAAAATGGCCAAATTGGACAAAAGAATAGTAGCTAAAATTTTAATATTTCAATTAGTCAATTTCGACTATTTTTTAGTGAAAAATGACTATTCTTTAGTCATTTTTAAATATTCAATTAGTCATTTACAGCTTACCATTAAAAATAGTCTAATTTGACTAGAGTTTAATAACTAAAACTTAATAATAAATTATTCAAATTAGGCAATATTTACTACTTTTTGTAAAAAAGTACTATTTAAATAGCGGAAAAAAGAATTCGCTGAGTAGTAAGAGTAGAAAAAATGACTTATTTTAGACTCAGAGACCAAACTAATACTGGTACTAGAAAATATTAATACTGAAAGTAGTAGAAATTTTTTAACCGCTAAATCTAAGTCAATTCCGAGAATTTTACACTGAATTAAAAAATGACTAAATTGAAGTCAAACAAAAATGAATAAATCAATTAGTCAAAAAATGACTATTTCAAAAATTTAAAGGATGAAAAAAAATTTTAGCGACTTGCAATCAGCAATTGGGGCTCAAATAACCTTTCACAAGGGAACAGATACCTGGAACCCATCTTATTATTTTTAACTCGGTTTTTAAGCGATAAAGTACATATAGCCATCTTGGGCTACAGTAAAACTCGAATTATCCGAAGCAAGTGGGACCGGACCTCCAGCGGATAGTAAAACATTCTTCACCGCGGATTTTTTTTTTCGAAAAATGGTCTATATGGACACGTTGCACTTTTTTTTGGGAATACCATGATAAAAAAGTTGTACTCACAAGTGCTGCATAAATTATTAAATGCAGGTTTTATGTTTGTTGCACGTGTCGGTTAAATTAAAGTGATTTGACTTTCTTAATCCGTTCTTAGGTAGCCAAATCGGCTCTGTACTATGAGGCACAGCAAAACTGATTCGGATAATCGGCGATTCGGGTAGTAGGAGAACGGATAATGGGTTCTACTGTACTGGAGTCCTTCAGATCCAGGAATCACTGGCTTTGTCAGGTAGAAAGGGGGTCAACTTTTTAACTATAAGAGATGGCCTGATCGAAAAACCTCGCTGTAAAAACTAACCCCTGGTTTAGGCATGAAAGTATACAAGAGCGAAATTTGATCATTTTTAAAGATCCCTACAGATAACCACATCAACAGAGAGCTCTCGACGAGATCTTTTCATTGATATGGCTGTTGAAAGATTTACCTTCAAAACTGACCAAATTACGCCCTCCCCCTGTTTCACCTTCATACCCAAAACATGTGTGGGACCACCTAAAACAGTAGGTAGTTTTTATTGTGGCCCTTTTTGAATTCAGCCGAGATTAATCCAAATTCTCCAAATTCAGAGGAGGTGAACTCAGCCCGAGATTAATCCAAAACACAGAAGACGTGATAGGTTATTCCTACCGACAGCTTAGATGTTCGTGGTCAGAGTTAAACTCAAGGCTCACAATCCAGCAGCACAACTATCTAAAGTTCTTCCAGGAAGTTTGCTCCACGCCGAATTAACGTCCTGTTTCATATGTCATTGCTTGATCTTTTGTTCCAAACTATTTCCGTGCATTATTTTACACCAGTCCATGTTTGACCACTGCGATAAATCACCCATTAAAAGTAGCTAGAAACGCATCTCGAAAGTGAGAAATGATAAAGAGCTTTCAAGTGAACATCGCTTCAACCACACGTGGTCCGGGTCATTCATTGCGGTTAGATGGAGCAGACGGTGTGGCGCCTTGCGCCATAAGCTATAGCACTTACACGCTGTTAAAGTTCAATTCATTTTTATGCCTCAGGTGTTTTACGTAGGTTTGTTCTTTCAAGTAATTACGACGAACGATAACGATAACTATTGGGCAGCGACTTAAGATATAAAGCCATGTACGTTAAATTTAAATGTAGGTTAAGGTAACTTAGGTTATCCAGTGCTATCAGACGGTATTAACCAGTAGTACGTTATATTGATTGGGTTAAACGACGTTCTTTGTTAGGTTTACCTTGGTATGAACGTGGGCAGTTTCAGTATCGGTTGACCCAATTCAGGTCCGGTTAACCTAGATTACTATCTGCTAACTTAGTTTAGTCTAAGTTAGCCTAAGGTAAGGTAGGTTTGGGCCTCGCTAACATTTCGCTGTCGTCACGACTAATGCCGTTACTCTAGGAGGAAGTTGGTCCAAAAGTCGCCTTCCACTGCTAACATGTAAGCCTGACAACGCTTACATCTGTCGAGTCAAATACAGCCACCTATCTTAACATGCAAAAACCAAGCTTCATGCCGCTTACTGACCCGACGGTAGTTTAGCCTATTGGCGACGAGGAGTAACGGACTATACTGTATACTCTGTATAGGTTTGATTAGTAAAGACAGAAGTATATCACCCGTGACAGTGTGATTCCACTGTTTTTACTCGTTGGGTTAGCAATTCTTCATACGAAATTCCAATGAGCAAAAGTCCTCTAGAGGCGAGTCCTTTGGACCAAAAATGCCTGTGCATCAAAGTCCTTTGGATCAACGCCCTTTGGATTAATGTAACTTGGAAAGTCCTTCGGATCTAAGTCCTTATTTGGATAAAGGTCCTTGGAATGAACTTTCTTCGGCTTGAAGTCCTTCAGACCATAAACTTCGGACTAAACCTAATTATCAAGTCCTTGCGATAAAAGTCCTTTTGCATCAGAATAAAATAGAACAAAACCCTTTGGATCAAACTGCTTTGCATTACATTCCTTTGGATCAAAATCCTTTGGATCAAAGTCTTTTGGATCAAAGTCCCTTTGCATCAGAATACATTAGTCTAGATTAAAGCATTTTGGATAAAACTCCTTTCCATCAGAGTCCTTTGGATCAAATTCCTTTCAATCAAAGTCTTTTGAATCAAAGTTCTTTGTAGTTAAAGGTTTTTGGATCGAGGTCTTTTTGGATCAAAGTTCTGTAAACCAAAGAACTTGAAACCAAAGTACTTCAGCCCAAACTCCTTTGGAGAACTCCTAAAGACCAAAATCCTTTGGATCAAAGTCCTTCGAATCAAAGTCCTTGGGATCAAAGTCTTCTGGATCAAAGTCCTTTTGAACACTGTACGTTACGTTACACTGGTCCTTTGTAAAAACGCCCGTTTCGATGTGGTCCAGAAACGGATTCACCGTTTCACTTTTAGGATTGTCATGTGAGGCAGCTCGGCCTGCGCAGCGAGACCTTATCTTGAAATCAGAGTACAGCTGAGTGCAGCAGAGCGGCTACTTGTGGAAGTGTTAAATAGATCGTTTTGGAGGGCGCTGTACCCTTTTCGCTTTTTGCGACCGTCACGAATACTAAGGCACCGGGCGAGGCGAGAGAGTAGAAGGAGAACGAACTTCTCCAGAGGAGAGGAAAGTTCTTGCGAGACAACGCAGTGCGTGTTGTGTACCGGTAATGAACACAAAAGCAACATTATTCTACCCCTGACCAACACTATAACCAAATTTCGAAGACTGCATTTTATACAGCTTGTGTTTCTTCAAGTGTCCCTAACCGAGCGCAGTCCCGGAGAAGCGAGACAAAAGGTACTCAACCTGGTGTAAAGCTACATTGAAGATCCCCAAAACATACTGGTTCTGTTCCGATGGCAGGAAATGCCGCTGAGCAGCATTTGGTTATACGACAGCCGAGCAGGGCAAAAGTCGCCACATCCATGGAAGACTCGACCAGTTCCCAAACCTCACCTTTAAACTGTACTACTTCGACGAGCGTTCAAAATGTTGTATTTCGTTGCGAGTACTTCTTTTATTATTCGTCTGAAATGAATATCAATGACGGAACATCTTCCCTGGTCCCCGGAATATGTTCTCCATGAATTCTGTTTTCAATAACCCAAAAAACAATCAAATGGACAGAGCTGAAAAGGGGTAGCGCGCCTTCGAAACTGGTCTTCTTCAAAACTTCGCTTTGAAAACTGGTCAAGTCTTCCATAGAGGTGTCGAACAGGTGCAGAAGGAACCCAACATAATCTACACATGAGAGAAGGCCTTCCCTACTCTCATGATCTACAGTTCTCTATGTGTGCATTGTTAATCCTGATAGCATAACCAGGGTATATCTAAAGGTAGACAAAGGAAACGGGAAACAAAGTAAACTAGATCAAATCGTGTCCAATTAAGAAGATCGACTAAAATAGCGGCACATAGAAAGAATTCCCTTTTTGTTATTCTTTTAATGGACTTAAAATAAGGACCGTTACCAAAAAGCTGAGTTTCACTCGAACAAAAGACGTCAACGTAATTTAGAATGATGGAGAAAAAATAAGTCATATTCAAAAAGTCCTAACGAGTGCAATACGGGCAGGTAATGTAATGGCCGAAGAGGAGAAGAGTCCCAAGTTCTACTTCGAGGCAGCGGTACTGCACGAAGTAGCTCACGACTCGATTTCTATGGTCCAGCGAACGTATTCAGCATCTCTGTGAATAAAGGTTGCATTTTTTACCTGCTCTTCTGTTTATCTTCACGTCAAGCTGAATGGAGCGAGAGTGGAGCGTGGCAGAGGGCACTCAATCCTGACCTACGCCATATCAATCTGACTTAACGGTCGACTAATCTGAAGCCTCGAAAAGAGTAAAGCATCATCAGACCTGAAGATAGTTGAGTAAACTGTATTGCCATTTTGACAGTGCTACATTTTTCTTGTACTCCCAAATTGTAGCGAGTCACACTCTAACCTTGAATCAGTGGAAATCTAAAATGATTCTCGGGAGATATCCACTGATTTTCAATCAAAACTAAACCAATGAACTCAATCAGTGTTTCGATTTTCACTGGGAATCAGTAGATTTTAGCAGATTTCTACTGATTCGTCTTTTGAATGCATCTACCGCAGTCCATCGTCATTATTCATTAAGGCTGCATTATCAACTTTTTTTTCTACATGCCCAATAAATCTCTTGTTTTTATGGACAATTACTCGTATAAGGAAATACGACCGTGTCGGTAAGAAAATGAGCTCTTGAGTGTTGCTTCGCGACCGCTGGTCAGCTGACGCCAACCCTGATGTCATTCTCTTTGGGACAATATCGCCAATACACCACCAAACGGCACCATAAGACGCATCGATACGTCAGGTTAGGTTGAGTTAGGTGCCCTATGCGAGGCTTCTTTACCGGTCAGCCCGGATTGGCGACGAAAATTCCACGAGGCAGGCGACATTCAGTCTTAAATGTCTAATGCTAAAGAAACTGACCCACCTGTAGCTATTGGGAATTTCAGCCAGCACTGATACGTTCGTTCAAGTCTCTGGAATCTATAACCTTACCCTCTTTTTTTAATTTTATTTTCTCACTGAGAAAATTGGTTAGTGAGGTTTACTTAATGTTAGAAAAAAGCGATACATAACTAAGTAAATATTTCGAATTCCGCTAGTAAAGTGTAACCACCGCACTAGTAAAAGTGACTAACACGGTGTTAGTACATCCTTAATGTAATGGTAAGATTTACTAGCAAACCAGTAACATTATCACTAAACAAGTCATCTGTTACATTTTTAACTGGTAAGTAAACTTTACTAACCCATTTTTCTGTGTGCTTTGTCTACTTATTGAGTCCTATCAAGGTTCAACCGAGCCCATCCATAAAATGATCGACACACAACCACCCAGGCTACGTTAAGCTAAAGCAGGGTGACTGGGGTTACAGGTAGATGCTTCGTGCCTTGCTTGCTGTCGTACCGCTCACTGAGAAAACTGGCGTGAAGA
>Ga0058701_10002101_pt1 | contig 14852 bp, 7 predicted proteins | sample AgamicOrMae_FD_97039 | JGI IMG/M metagenome (GOLD analysis project Ga0058701, IMG submission 97039) | Agave microbial communities from Guanajuato, Mexico - Or.Ma.e | ecosystem: Host-associated > Plants > Phyllosphere > Phylloplane/Leaf | place: Guanajuato, Mexico | collected 2012-06-04
TTGAAAATGTTAAAGAAAAGCTTTGGTATTGTTAGTTTTTACGGTGTTCAAGTCTAAGTCTGTCATTTTCCTTGTGTTTACTTAAGCAAACTTAAGCAAACTTTTACTTAAGCTCAAGAAGTCAAATTTGCGCTATTTCAATACGAAAATTCCTAAGAATTATGTGAATATTAAATTAACACCCAATTTACTGATTGCTTTTCAAGGAAAATATTTGATTTCTTTCACTCAAACGTTCGTGTTGAAATACTCACTGTTTTGAGAGCTGCATTCACTCTCACGATTTGGGCGTGATCCTCTAAGAAACAGGAAAAAGAAACAAAAACACCCCGTTGAAAATCCAGTATCCTTTAGGGAAGCCGAGCGAAATACAAAGTGCCGAATTTGCGGGAGGCTCGACTGCGCCCGCCTCGCTTCGCTGCGGACCATGGAGTAAGTCTTCCAAGACCCGAGCATGCTTATCGGAATCGAGAGGCAAACAGCATTTATGAAGCTTGAGCATACGGCCACGGCGGGTGGACTATCTGCCAGGGGTCAGGTTGCATTTGATCGTCCCGGCCCCTATTGTTTATTCTGGCTTTTGTCCATGCCACATTGGCGGGTGGCCAGTGAACTGGTCAGTTTGGGGTCTGTCCCGACCACAGCGCGCGCGGCCCCCACCCTGCCCCATGGGTGGACGCAGACCTCAAACTCAAGACGGGATTCCATGGCCGTGGGGATTGACCCCTTTGGGCAAGTGTTTTTGCTGCGGGTTGCCTAATTAACTTGCAGGGCTCGTCAGATACGCCCCATCAAGGGATCGGTGCAGTTTTGAGACCTGTCTTCCTATAAAGATGCCCTTTTACGGACTCGTATGGGCTTTTGTTTTTGGTATTTCAACGAAGACTGAAATATGGTTTCTGATTAACCGATAGCGATTTTCGAAAAAATGACGAAAACTGTTTTTGCTTGATAATATTTGTTTGGTTATTGAAAGAGGTTATGCAAAATCAAATTTTTGAGGCGTTTTTATTCTTCCGCCCTGGTCAAACTTCCTGGGTGTCTAGTGGTTAAAGAATATCAGGGAGAAGCTTTTAAACTTCCTAATTCACAAAGGATCAGAAACCCGTGTGAATGGTTGGAATCCGTAGATGTGACACATCAGTGACCTCAATATGGAGCTTTAAACGCCGTTCTTCATATCCGCCGGGTATATTAATCGGCGTTAGTTGTTTCATGGGAAACGCGGAATGCTTCATTTTCCAATATTGCTTATCCGCTGTCTCGGCGTCACCCCATAACACCTGCCTTAATGGGTCTTTGGCAGGCGTTAGGGTCACTCGAGTGACTCCTCCGCTTTCCATCCTCTAAGAAGCATTGACTTTTTCCTTTGCCGAGCAGCCGCTCAAGTGGCAACGATCCGTGGCTATTGCACTTTTATTCCACTTCTAAAAACTGCCTCGCTGATTTTTAAGTCCACAGAGCTCATTGGGTCTTAAACGTCTTATTTCAAGAACATTTTGAAATACCGCAGTTTCAGTTGTCACTCGCGAGGAGGTCGGCAATTTCGCACTGGTCTATATAAATTTTCTCTTTGTCAACGCTTTATAATCCCATGTGAATCTTACGTTATTTGATCCCTCCAATGAAAACCCGATTAAGTAAAAAGGCGTGTTTCAAAAATCAATCAAGTGAAAGAGTACGTCTCAAAAAACGATCAACTGCAATGTATAAGAATAGGAGTTGTTCGCTTTTTCAAATGAACGCATTCATTTGATCGATTTTTGAAACACACGTTTGTACCTGATCGATTTTTTTTATTGGAGAGATCGCGTTGTTGCCTTGTATACAGCTGTTTTAGTGAAGGCAGCGTCTAGCTGTGCATGTTAGTAACAATTATTATTGCTCGTTTTTGGTCGAAGGCTGGAAAATGTAAAAACTTAAGTATTTAATTTTTTGACGAGGTATTCCCCATTTATCGTTAAAATCAGTGTGTTGTTGGCATGTGAGGGAAGTTCCAGCGAAACGCAGTGCGGGAGAAGGGTAGTGTAGGTACTGAGTGACTACATATTTTTTGTATTATCGTTATAAAAGTATAATCCTCTAAAAATTTCTCGTTATTTTAAATGAAGCGGAAAGTTTTCTCTCTTGTAGAAAAAATGAAAATTTTGGAATCAGTTTAAAAAAACACTGTATAAAAAAATCGTTTAAAAGTTTTAGGTTTTTTACCATTATGGATAATGTCAACAACACAGCAATAGCAACCCTACCTAACCTCTATCAATCTGACCTAACTCAACTTAACCGATTTTTCCCCACCAGGCTGTTATCGACCCATCAAAAATATCAGCCTTTATGCAAAATTCTACCAAAAATCTCTTAATTTAAGTAAAAAGGTAACTCGAAATTAGCCTAAATAAAACTTTTATCGTTTCAAAAACACCATTTTGCAAAATTTTGAACCAAAAAATTTTGATTATTCCCTTAAATTATTTTTTTCAAACTTCCTCTGGGCACAAATCGGTTAACATGACCTGATTTACACATCAAGAAAGGGATCGGCATGGTCCTTGCATTCAGTGGCTGTTGACAAATTAACCTGTATACCTAACCACGGCTCAACGTTTACCTCTCACAACTTCTCTACCTCGTAAATGCCCTTTTATCAGGCCGTAAACCACCGCCTTGTTGGATAATTTCTTCGTGACAACGTGTCGTATCTTCTGCGTACTGTCCCATGTTGGGTTTCGAAACATTAGAGGTAATGAAATTTGCCTCCGAGAAAGTCAAATACTTGTCAAACTGCTCACAATAGCATATATAGCACCTGAGATTTCGCCGAGTGTCTGTTGTGGTGCACATACAATGAGAATCGTGTCGAGAGGCCGAAACGGCTGGGCCAAAGCATGCTTCTGTCTCTGCAAGGGTGCGAGCGGGAGATGCTACGTCAGACTGGGTCGTTAGAGCTCAAATGAAACACTTGCTCCCTGCCTAACAGATGTTATTAGTCCTTTCCCGGCCTGACATGACACCTAGCGGGCCGCGATCGACGGGGCTGTGCGCGGGGGCGGAAGACATCTTCGGCCCAAAAGAGGTTTGTTCTCGGAGAAGATGTTTCCGGCGGGTTGCTGCGGCGCGCGGTGCCTTAAGAGGCCCGTGTGAGTGCGAGCCGGTGCCAAGCGCCTGCTAAGAATCAGATCTTGTTTCTAGTGGTGTTTGGCTTTGTGCTTGGGTGTGTTTGCTGTGGTTTGTGACGCAGTACTTCTTGAGGATGTTGTGAAACTGAACGTGGTTTCACGTAGTCTAACCTAACTTAAGCACGCCTAAATTGAACGAAATAAGGGGTACGTTAAAAAACCTAACCCCAACCTAACCCAATTTTTATTATTATCATGTAAATGAAAATAACCCGAATTAGCCAACCTTTATCAACCTATTTGATAACCTCGCCTAAATTGACGTATAACCGTAACTATCCTAATTAAATTGAGCTCACCTACATTAAGTTAGGTACCTAAATTAGCCCGACCTAAACTATAACGCAATGCAAAATCTGACCTGAGTCTTTGACCGAGATGAAGTAATTTAAAGCTTTTGGGTATCAATATTCCAGATAATTATAACGCACATGTATTTATTTTTAGGGCATCTATCGAATAGGGGAACTGAAGCAATTAAGCCCTTGTCGTCGGAAATTATCATTTATTACGCCTTCTCAAAAACAAACTTTTATTCTTCAGCGAAGAATAAACGCCTCCACAGCAGCTATTTATCCTCGATCACCAAATAGCCCTGCTTTAATCAACTTCTGGTCATGAAATTTTCCTGCTAATATAATGTAATATTTTTGAACGGTAAAAAAAGCAGTATTCTTGAAACAATGTAATGTCTGTTACGCGTATTTATTTAACCAGTGTTAGCGTTGCCGCTCAGTTGTAATTGTCTTGTTGACGTTCCAGTATATCTGGAGCTCTCGGACCAGCCTGCCGTTGGAGGCCGTTTGCGGCCGTTGGTGGACGTTGGCGGACGTTGGAGGCCGTTGGCGGCTGTTTCCGGTTGAAGCGAGTTGAAAGGACGGCTTTGGCACGCGGCGTGACTGAAGTTTTCCCAAGAACACTAAGTGAACTCGTAGCTCCCTAATTTACAAATACTCCCCTTTAATCATGCTTCATCTAACGTTACAAAAGCACAGTCTGTGCCGTTAGGCGCACTGTGGTGGTCCAACTAATATGACCCACCAGATTTGGTTTCTTTGTTTGAGGAACTGCTTTTCCTATCTTTGTCGGAGTGCTCATTTGACATCGCTGTGCATGCTCAATTAGACTTATTTACATCTTGTGCCCCACATTTTGTCTCTGAGCCGACAGGAGCGAAACACTCAAGGCCCCCGCATCGTAACAGTACCTAAGTCTGCTATCACACAGATATGTTTTCTTGATATAGCGAAAAAATCTTTTTTTTCTTACTGCAATATTTATTTGTTAAGCGCAAGAATTTATCTGTAACTGTAAGAAAAAAAATCTTGTTGCAAGAAAAAAATTCTTCCGTCCAGAAAAAAAAATTGTTTTCTTATTATATGAAGAAATATTGGCATCAGAAATCATTTCTGCTGCCTACTTTTGGGCGGCAGTTACAGAGAAGTTAACGATGTTGTTTGAGAAGGCAAAGATTTTGTCACCTCAAGAAAGTTGTTTGTTTAAGATGGAAAATGTGGGGAATGAAAATTGTTTTATTACAGGGACAAAGCGTTTTATTGCGTCCCAAACATTTCAGTGCCTTTTCTTGTGTTTTTATAGCAGTAACAAAAATAGATTATTTTCCCCTGTTGCTGTACGGAAACGATATTTTTTTGGTCTTAGACTCGGTGACAATGTAGCGTTACGGAGCAGGACATAGGGCACTTAATGCAATTTAACCGAAGGTTAATCTACGCTGTTGTTTGTTATAAAAGGTCGAACAAGGGTAAAAGAAAAGAATTGGAAAAAAACTTTCAAACTAAAAGTGCTTTAAAACGGAGAAATGCAAAAAAAAAAATCTACTCCAAATAGGACATTCCACCGTATGAAAGTGAACTTCATAGGTCCATTTCATCTCAGCAATGCTCGACCGAATGCGGGTATTACGATCTCAACTTAAAATGTAACAAAGACAGTATAAAAATTATTTTTTTAGGCAAAAATTTAAGCTTAATATGGAAATCACTTGTTTTTCCAAAAAAGTAATTTGCAAAACTAGATCTTTTTTGTCACTTTTGAGTATTTTTTTGCACTTTCTCTGAGCACAAATCGATAAAAAATATATCATCCAAAAACACATTCATCAACTTGGCGTTTGTGCAGGTGTTCGGTTGCCAAAGCAGTACATTTCTTACAGTGTGTTGCCCGCAACGTTTTGCATAACAAGCGACGTTCCGATATGTTATAAGTTGATACACACCTGAAGACTAATTTGCTTCAGAGATGTAGCGGAATATTGATTTAGGAAGTTTGGCGGTGTTTGAACATGCACTCACTGTTAACATACATCGACTCTTATTAATTTGTGGCAGGCAATAATGATAAGTAAACCATGATTGAGTGAGCACTGACTGTGCCGAAAATTCCTACTCGGAACAGATGGTCGTATTCATGGGGAGTGAACTATCTGGGTATAATAAGGGTGTCTTTTAGAGCCCCTGCCAGCAATCCCTTTCTGCACTGGCCTGAATCCATTACTGCACACTGCGCCACCACAACACACTGGTGCTGTTCTCCATACTGCCCCGCTCAGTCTCTGACCACAAGGCTTCCTCGCTGGAATGCATCTTTTCATGAGGAAGTAAGTTTTGCTTCGGTAATGGCCTTACTCGACGACTCCTCCTCGAAGAAGTGTTAAGTAATCTAAAGTGTTTGGATGGTATAATGAGCACTCAGTTTAAAAGCTGGGCCTACCTACTATGTTTGACTTCGTCATCAGAATACAGTGAATTTTGCCAAGCTCAGAGATTGGTGTCCAGAGAATGTAAAAAAAAAATAAAAAAAATAATGTGTTTGGCTTGAAATTTTGTAAAAATGATGTTTTTGAGGTGATTCCATTCGTGGTTTTTTGGAGATATTAAGATAGAAATTTTTAAACTTGAAATAGACTCAAAAATCATTGAATGAGATTTTCTAGGAAGGAGCTGGTTCGGCCACGGGCCATCGGATGGCTCTGCTAATAAGATGAGCGTCAAACATGGCGGCAATGTGGCGGCCACATCACCGCCATGTCATCTTCACAGCGCCATCTAGTGGCGAGCGGCCGAACCAGCACTTGCCTTGACAGCCTCATTCATAGCGACCTTAAACCTCTACCGCCCAACGATGCCTTTCGGGAAAAAAAACAAAACATTTTTGAGGATCTTTTCAGTTCAGTATTGGCATAATTCAAAAAATATCACACCTCTGGAAACCTGGAATTTTATTATTTTTTGGGCATTTTCCAAAGCTTTAATTTATTGCGTATTTCAATGGGAAAAATCCTTTCAATTTCTCTTAAGCTAAATTTCACTCCAAATACTTTGGTTTGTTATGAGTTGAGGTTACCTTAGATTACGTGCTTTACACCTCGCTCCGCTCGGCTTAAAGGTGGAGGTTGTACAAAAGGCAAAAAAAGTTCAACGTTAAAGATAAAAACTTTTAAATTTGTAGAAGTATTAAATTTTTTCGGCTGGCCAGTTGGGTGGGATTTTTTTAATCCACCTACACAATGAGAGGTTGCTTGCTTTGTGAGTATAATTAATGGTTTTGGCTGGCTTGAGCCTCTTGTGGCGTGGCGTGGTGCGGCATGCCATCAACATCACAAGGGATCAATCCAGCCGTGCTGAAGAAAAGACCAGCTTCTGGCTGTTTTGAGGGATGGTTGCGAGGTTAGAGGGAGATGAGGATTCCTTGTGCAAGGGGCCCACTCTCTTTAACGTGCTCTACAAAATCTAGTAGACGGTTAATAAATGAAGGTGATTTTGTTGAGATCAAAAAGATGCCGAACCTTAATAGGATTTGCTCAAACGTGCGAAAAATAAAATAAAAAAACGAAACCAAGGGTGAAAGAACCTTGTGCATTGACCGGAAAAGAAAAATATCCGCAATACTCTCACTTTAAAGACAGCTTTAAATGGATTGAAAATATTTGCCATAGCACTGCAAAAATATTTATTCAGTGAAAACGTTTAAAATATTTTTCGTGGCATAAGGAGGAATTAGCCTGTCTAGAGATGTATTCTCTTCCAGTTGAAAACAGACAAACCACACACAGAAATAGGTTTGTTCATACAGTTTTTTATTACTTATAAGAAAGTCCATTGTTCTGTTGTCTTAAGGATGAAAAATTGCTTCCTCGAATATATTGAGATCACTGCACCCTTTTGGTTGTTTCGTTGCAGACAAGACCTTTTTTGATTTCGGTGTTCCGAGACTGTTTTAGCATTGCATATTTGTCCCCGGTGTTCTGTATCCGTGTAATACGGATTTGCGAATTGAAATATGAATTTATGGAGCGATAAAATATTGGTACTTTTGGTGCTGGTTTTAAGAACATCAAAGGAAATCTTCTACCAAGATTTTCCCAGAAAACTTACACCAAGAGTAGCACAGAAAACGTCTGCTAATGATTAGCGTTTTTTACCCCTTTTTTCTTCTTTTTTTCAAGGAAAAAAATAAAACAGTAGCATGAAAAACCAACAAGTAGTCCGATATTATATCAAATCCTAAGGAGCGTCATAACGTACGCTGTCTTGCGGTGGAGTAGGCGGAGTGGGGGAGACTCCTCGAAGAGGTCGCGACAAAATCAAGGAGGATAAGGGGTTTCATACTGAAAACGGTGTTTTTAGGACCCGCTAGTAGCGAGAAAGTTTTCTTTTCTAAGAATTGAGGTGAAAATTCGAGGTGTGCGGTCGAGGTCAGTTCGGCGGAGTCTCGTCGAATCGTTTCTCACCGACAAAGATCGTCTTTTTTTTCGCTCGCAGGACGAAGGTGAATATCTCCCCTTCGAAGGATCCGATTTCGCATCTGGGTCGGGCGCTTCTCACGCCGCTGCCAGTGTGCCTAGAGCTCGAGCTGCAGTGCCCAGTAGCCCCGGCCCAGCCGTGTTTTATGCCGGCCTAGTGATAGGGACTTCCTTGAGACAACGCTCTTATATTTTCTTCACCTCTCTTTTACTCTTTTTCCGAAACCCGCGGAGCCGCTGATCTACATCCAAACTTGTCTCTTCTCTCGATAAAAGTTATTTTAAGCTCTGTCTTGATATTTTTCTCAGTAAAAACTAACCCCTGTTTTAGGAAGTCCCATACCTGTTTTGGGTGGGAAGGTGAAACAGGCGAGAACATTGGTTACTTTTTAACCCACTACCGCCCAGCGATGCCGTTCGGAAGCAGAAAAAAATATTTTAGAGGATCTTTTTGGTCCAGTATGAGAGGAATCCCTCATGACCTCACTTAACCTCATCTAGGTACGAAAATCTAGACTATTAATTTATTTTTTTAAGTATTTTTAAAAAGTCCTTTAAATTTAATGTTTTTTTTTAATCAACATTTAATTTGCCTTTAAGGCCTTTTCTCACCTAAGGCCTATTGTGATTTCTGTGAGATTAGGTCCGTTAAAAATCATTTTGTTTGGAAAAAAAGTTGGAAACGGCAATTTTTCAAGATTTTCATCGTAGATCGTAAGGGAAAGCAGGCCTATTTATCCGTGCGACCGGTTTTTTGAGTCTTATTAGAGGAAGCTTGGATGCAAATGCCGTTAAAAGCCTTTCGCTGCTAGTGTGGTTGATGCGGACTGCAACTCGACGCTGCGAATCAACTAGAGACAGATCTGAAGTAAGTACACCTCATCCTTTCTCCTCCTTATTTCGAATGCATCAGCAAACCGATGTCTTTTTATAATTATTCCTATTGTCCCATCACTGTTTGCAACAAGATGACGCTGCGTCAATCTGCAAACAATATTTACAATAATTTGTAAAGCTCAGCTCTAAATTTCCACCGACTTGCTAGCGGTAGTCCTGTATCAATTATTAACACGTATCTTGGATAGTTTCCACGAAAAACGTGTCAATAGGCATCTCATGGTTGGCTTTCTCTTGGAATGGGTATTGAAAAGCCCGCATCTTGTCAGTGAACTAACAATAAAATGCGTCATGACAGTTTTACATCTTCGAACTCACACGGGAAAAAAAGGTTTTGTTATACCAACAAAATCATTTCTTGAAATAGGGATAACAAAAATATTTTGTTACAACAAAGTGTTTGGTTTTATTAAAAAATACCTTATTTAAAAAAATATTTTTATATTATTTACTTACTAACTTATATTTATATTACTTATATTTTTAAAAAATAGCTTATTTCCCTATTCCATTTGACCTCGCCACATATGTTCAAAGCAACTTAAGTATCTGCAAACATTTCTAGACACATAATTCGCAACATTACGATTATGTTTGCCCTTTATCGTCAGCTGAAGATATTGCAATGAATTTGACTCATATCGCTGTAATAGTCAAATGTATCGCTAAATGTAAAGGTGACGTGTACACAATCGCGGCGTTAGCAGATCTGTTTTGATATCATTCAGAAATAATTGATAAACGCTTCGTAGACAGATCGTGTTTTCTCTCGTGTTTCGATTTACTGTTTTCCCTGAAATAAACAGCCTGAAAAAGAAGCAGACGAGGGCTCAAGAGCAAAAATAAAGAAAATTGCCCGCATTATGAGTGTACGGCCCTCCCAGGGAGGAACCGTGAAGACTCTTCGCTGCAGCAAATATTTTTGGAGTGGTGCAGCAAATATTTTTGGAGTGGCCTCTCGTCTTCAGAGAGGGACGCTGGGACTTGGTTACTCGCACGTGGTCTAATTACGGTGAGGTTGATTGATGAATTTACGTGCCATAAGTATCCCCTGCCATAAAGCTGGCCAGCGTGAGCTTCTCCTACCCCTCTCACTTGTCCTTTTGCTGACAGAGGGCAGCACATTTCTGTGAGGTTCCCAATCTTCAACCCATAACAGCCCACATTATTGGGAGAGAAATTAAGCTTTAGAGAAAATCAAAGGATTTTTCACATTTAATTACGCAATTTTAAGCTCTGTAAAATGATTGAATTATTAAATTTCAGGGTTCCAGAGGGGTGGATTTTTTTTCAATTTTGACAATACTGAACTAAAAGGATCCTCCATTTTTTCCTGTTTCCGAACGGCATCGTTGGGCGGTAGTGGGTTGATTTATTTCTGATCTAGTCTCTTTATTTTGGTTTACCTTTCCTCACCAAACCAAAAGAAGCGATAGCAGCGCAAGGCAACTGACGTAACTTAACCTAAGTTAACCTAATATAAAAGTCCTTTAGCAGGCGCTTACTTCTCGACGGCATTAATTCTTACCTAGATGAAAGCAGCAACAGGCCTTATAAAAGTCGAGTAGAGTGAGATAAAAGGTACTGTACCAAGCAACCTAATCAAGGTGAATCTAACCAAAGCAAACCTAGTTGAGGTTAGTCTGAGGTTCACCTAATTTACACCGTTATATTTCGGTAAATCCTATTACTAATGTTGAAACACAGATCACAGAACAGGAAAATCCATTAATTTGGAACTGGTGGATTGTAACAGCTACTCTGAGCATGGATTCTGCTTACAGTGATGAGCGAAAACAAGTCCTGTATCACCTCCTTACTCTTTATGAACCTCAACTTCACTTGAAACGAATCTTCTTTTTGATATCACTAGCCAACGGCTTGATTAGCATCCAGCAGTGGGAGGTTTAAGTTATTCTCACACAACCTACGTGTTTTTGGTAAGGGCCTTTCGCTACGTCAACCTTTGTTGCCCCACCCACTCATCTTCCACCTTCCGACAGTAACGCCTCCACCCCTGTTTCTCTGTGTTGTGATCGGGTTACCCCCAAACAGAGCCCGGTCAGATTCATTAACAAACATTCACTCTTTATTATATCGCAGGTAAATGCTGCCATGGCTTTGACACTGTTGCCGTTGGATCAAGTTTCGCTATGACGCAAAAAAAGATTATGCCAGAAGTAAAACTGTTGGTTTTAGGTCAGTTGTACCGATTTTCTTTACTGTACTGTTTCTCCGCAGACTGCTCTACATTGATAAAGGGAGAGTCTCAAACACTGCTTTTGGAAATGAAAATGTCTGCACTCGGACAAATTAAATTTTCAATCACGGAGAAGATGACCTCGTTTCACCAACAAAACGTTTCGTTAAAATAGCCTCAGTCAACTAGAATTGTTGTGTTGGCAATTTCACTTGTTACGGAGAAGACAGTGATTGTTGTCTCAATTCATTGTTGTTGTACCAACTGAAATTGTATGTTAACCCATAACACCCTTAGTATTTGGAGTGAAATTTAGCTTGAGAGAAATTCGAGGGATTTTCCCATTGAATCACATAATTTTAAGCTTTGGAAAATGTCTACATTATTAAGTTTAAGGTTTCCAGAGGGGTGATATTTTTTTGATTGTGACAATAATGAACCAAAACGATCCTCTAATATTTTTTCTGTTTACGAACAGCATCACTGGGCGGTAGTGGGTTAAGTTCGGAGACCGTTTGGTCACATTGAATGCCTTATAGGTCGTTCCGTTCAGCTTAGGCCTGTTTATCAGTGACAGAAAAATGAGAACAGGTGCGGTAGGAAAATATTTAAAAGTAACACGAACCTCCGGTTGAAAACTCTAAACAATTTCGAATATAGGTTAGATTGGGCGTCTAATCTTCAGGAGATCGTTGTGTTCCTCCAGAAACAGGGAGGCATGAGCCAACTTTTTCACACTGCACTCCGATGGGTTGCATTCTTTTCTCACACAAGCTCTTCTTCTTTGCGTCGGACTCCGTAGACTCGCACTAACAAGATCTGATCCCACTTAAAATAAATAGAAGAGAAAAGTTCGTGCTGCAATTAGAAATGCAATTTTCTCGGCGAACGCTGCAGACTTGGAATACTGGGAGCTATTTTGTACAAAGGGAGAGAAACAAACTTGGTTTCTTTTAGGGCATATAAATTGCAAGAATAGCTTTGTTTTTAAAAATAGTTGCTCCTACCTGTTAAATGTGGAGCAGTGAAAATTAATTAGATTGTATCCTGTTTAATATATAGTAGTGTACCGTCATTCGGAATAAACTTTTTCGAAGAAATAAATACCCGTTAGAAAAAGTAATGTAAAAATGTGGGTAATTTACCTCAAATTTTCGGACAACTTTAATTCGTTTTAAAATAGTCTCAGCTTAATGCATGAAAAAACGTTAATCAAGGTTAAAATTTCTTTTCTTAATGATAAAAGCCAAAACACTCTTTTTTATCATCCAATTTTTATTGTTATTACTTTTGATTTGTTTCCGTGGAGCTTAAACCATTACTCTTGATATCATCTGTACACAAAATGCTTTTGTCGAGAATAAACTGTAAATTTTACCTCAAATAAAAAAAAATCATTCCATTCTTTAAAAAAAAGAAAAACGTTTTAAAATTGAAAAGGAACATTTCCTCATCGGGTCACTCTAAAAATGCCAATGGCTCTCATCTTGAGCAAGGAGAGGCTCCGAAGAAGATCTCTCAAAAAGATAAATTAATCATCAATGCACTTGTTAGTAATGATCTTAAGGAAATTACTTATGGTTCATTTAGAAGATTCCAAAATAATTGAGCCAAACACTAAAATGAATTTCATTCCAATACCCTGCTTCATTTTTTTAAAGTAAAAAATCATTAAAAAAATATGTTATTAAGATGACTAATAAAACGATGACTTCAAATGAAACTGTACTAGTTGAAAATGCTAGTTCAATAATATACTCATTCCTAAGCTTATAAATTGCAAGTAGTACAGTTTTCAAACAACATTATCAACCAGTTCAGTTTTATCTGAAGCCATAGAAAAAAGGTATGTTGAAATTGAGTAAATTTCGAATCCCTTTTAACAAAAATTATTTGCCACTTCCTATTCCAAAACTATTCAATAATAAGGCCTCAAATGAAATAAAAAAAGCCATTTTCTTGTTCGAATGGCTGAATTTTCTTCCACAAATTGTTAGGCTATACCGGCCGTCCATCGCGTTTTCCCTCTCTCTCTCTTCATTCCCGACCATTTATTTCTGGCCTTACCAACCCTGTCCACGTTCTACTTGGTGCACAGTTTATTAGGGCCGGTTACTTTCCTAGTGTGAAGAAGGCGTTGGCCGTATTTAGTGCACGGCCTGCCACGACCTCGACCCCAACCTCGACCCGGACTCGTCCGACCTTCCAGCGGAACTGCCCCTCCACCCTCATCATCCTTTCACCACACCATCTCAAGGCTTATAAAGACCTACTCCCTCCACCTTTTTGCGAAGGTCAGCCCTCCTGTCGTTTAGATTTTTGTCACCCCTCTCGACTCTTGATCAACGCAGATTTGCCCGTAAATGTTCACGCTCTAACTTTGAATGATTCTTTTTTCATTTCTTTGACCTCGACGTTACGATACCAAGCCAAGCGGAGAGACAACGGATCGAGACATAGGGCACGTAACCTAAATCGTCGAGGCTGATGCTGCTGTAGCAGTCGCCGAAAATTAAGTGGCTTCGCTTTGGTGACAGCTGAGCGGAATTTCAGTAAAGCGAGGCAACAGCCTTCAAAATTAGTTTAATGCAGTCTAATTTAATAAATTAAATTTCGCGTGATGTTTAAAATACTTTTTAGAAAAAAAATCTGTTGCGAGTATTTTTGTCGTTTTAAAACTGCTATCTTTACGCAAAAAGGCTGTCTTGTTTTTAATTGCAGGTAAAGAATTTTATCATCTGACTGTCATATTTGGCATCAAAGCCGTGGCAGAAATATTTTGAGGGAGAAACTTAATTTCAATCGTAAATGTAAAGAACATGTTCTTAGACATTAAGATTGGACTAGGCTGTGATTAAACTAGTAACGTGCTTCACGTCTTTCAGGCCGTTGACACGGCCCCACGGCCCCTTTTCCTATCAGGCCTTGTCCATTTACGGCCAGAGTCGGAAGCCTGAGGCAGTGTTGCCGGATATCTTGATTTTGCAATTTTAAACCCGATTAATTCGTGAACCATCAAAGATAACTGATCATGTCGGGGATATTTTAGATCCCCTCGAGTTGAGCAATCCACAGATACTGTAGGGCTATTTACTAGATTATCCAAACAAGTTCAGAAGTTAACCGCGTTTAAATTTAACGGGGTAGTGAATTGTGGATACACTGGAAGAAGGCCTGGGGCGACTGCTGGGCTAACTTGTCACCTGCTTGCATTTATAACAAAGTGCCCTAATTACCTGTTCGCCACTTTGAAGGGTTTTCCAACTCGACTTGGGTCACCATGACATCGGATTGGGCGGTGCGATTGGATTGGAGGACAAGGACCGGTTCCTAATTATTTCGTACGTTGAAACTCGTCAGTGTGTTCGTCATTAGCGTGGGAGAGACCCCTCAAAAGTTCGTTGATCATGTTTTGAATTCTCTAGGCGGTCGCCGTTGTTGTGGGGTTAGAAGGTTTCAGGTGAAAACTTCTTTTTTTCCGTCTAGCCGATGGGATGTTTACGGTTTAGAGGATGAATCGTGTTGCTTAATTTTGTCTGACAAGACTGGGAATGTTAAGCCTGGTCCCTGGGTTGGGCCTCCGTAAAATGGTATTTACAAGTAATGAAATTTCTTTATTCGGCATAGTTGGAATTTAATTTTTACTAACCCACTACCGTCCAGCGATGCCGTTCGGCAACAGAAAAAAATATTTTATAGAATCTTTTCAGTTCAATATTGTCACAATTTAAAAAATATCACACCTCTGGAAGCCCGAAACTTAATTATTGGGGCATTTTTCAAGCTTAAAATTGCGTATTTTAATGGACAAAAA
>Ga0058701_10002102_pt1 | contig 14849 bp, 5 predicted proteins | sample AgamicOrMae_FD_97039 | JGI IMG/M metagenome (GOLD analysis project Ga0058701, IMG submission 97039) | Agave microbial communities from Guanajuato, Mexico - Or.Ma.e | ecosystem: Host-associated > Plants > Phyllosphere > Phylloplane/Leaf | place: Guanajuato, Mexico | collected 2012-06-04
GACATTTCGCTGGTGCACCCGCGGCCACGTAACGCATGAGCCGCCCAACAAAGCCTTTGCCATACCTGATCCACCCTACACTTATGAATTAATTTAATTTTGTTCGCTGAATTTGCCGTAATACCTGTTTTCGGAGCCGCGAAACCCAGAAATTAAAACACCATAACTCGGAGCAAACAGAATCCGATCTGGGGCATCTTATCGTAAAACATCCGTAACAGATTCAACCGATATATGTGTCCAGAAAGTCATGCAGAAGTTTCCTCTTAAGAAATGTAAATAAATAAATAAATAAATAAAAAATCTTCAAGAAAGGACTTTACGTCCACGTAGCCGTGCGCCACCCTCTTAATCTTAATAACATTTGAAAACGTCTTCTTTGATAAACTTAAAAAAAAATGTCTTCTTTGAAATTCTAAAAAAAAGTGCTTTTAAAATTGTTTAAATTATTGGTAAAGGCAAAGTTCAGGTCACGATTTTTCTCAAAATACACAAACTAAGAAGAGATTTTCATGTTTATTGAATATTTTTCGAGGATCGAAAAAAGCTTTTAGGGGGCAAATCAGTTAATCACAATCAATATCCAAATTTGTAAGTAGTTTTGTCTCTTTCTTGGGCTAATCCATATATAAGGGTGACACGAATGTTGGTCTCAAATGTCCCACAGATTGTATTGTGAAAATGTGACGTAATTAAAAATGTAGGATTTTAATAAGGTAGATGCCTCGGGCACATCAGCTGCTAAAGTCAATATTAATGATGCGAAGGTAGTTCGATAAATAAGCACAGCACTATCACACAACCAACTCACGGTCCTAATACCGACTAAGGTAACCTAATATGCGGTAGTGATTGACCTACGCTATTTTTCATTACCCGTACACTTCCAAAAAATCCTTAAGATTTAGGCACAAAAATATTTCCAGGCTAGGTTGAGTCAAGCTAGATGAGACCAGAGCTGTAGTTTGTTTTTTGTTCATATTCATCTGTTCTGGAAGCTTATAAATAGCGGGCGAATATACTTCCTTTGTCCTCAGACACTGCGGTTTCGGAGAATACATGTTCTCCTGAGGTTCTCTAACTAATAAACTAAAGGGTACGATTTGAGTCGTCAGAACAACATTCATGTCGAATCAAGAATAACAGAGCAAACGTTGTACTTGAGTATGAATCCAAAACGCGCTATACTGTTGCATCGAACAGCGAATCACGTAGCAGCAAGTACGCATTCGGCCTCCGCGTGTTACGGGTACGAGTACTTTCGTCGCGCTTAAAATACTCCTCTACGGTTCGACAAAACATTCGGAGCGGGTTAAGAAATACCTTTTTTTCAGATCGTATACTCCGCCTACGCTGCAATCGAACAAGCGAAAATGTCACACGGAAACAAGCAGACATTTTATCAAAACCGAAAACTTGTTTAGAAAATGGTTATTCATTGAGCTATTTTCGCTTCACATTGTGGGATCGTATGATAAACTTGATTAAATTCTACCTTTAAATAATGTCATGGAACTTACATTAAGTAAATACTCTCGCGATTGAGTTATTACCTTGCACGAAAATGGGTATTGCACTGAAAAGAGGAATACCCGTTTTGGGGAAGCCGCATATTATTTGTTTAGGGTATGAGGCATACGCCTTATTTTTGTCACTTTCCAAAAGACTTCTCTGGATCGAAAAACCATCGCAGGTATATGCATGAATATCCATAGAAGTCCATGGATATTCAAATGGATATCTATACAAGGATGTTTAACTGAAAACTGATATTCATAAAACATATGGATATCCAGCCATGGATATTTATGACCCACGGATATTAATTGTAGAATGTCCTCGCATGGATATCCCTCCTTGGATTTCAATGTGGATATCCATACTTGTATGGAAAATTGAAGACTGACATCCAAAAATCATGGGTATCCATATGGAAAACCGTGGAATTTTGGAAATCCATGTATGGATATGCTATGCGGACCAGGGTTATAAAGATACTCATTCAGACACGGAAGGGCTTGGTGAGACCTTCTCATTATGGCTACTTACACTATTTTGCGTGGTAACCAATGGGGATCTGCATACCCAAAACAACTACTAGAGTAAAATATCTTGAAGTGAAACCATCCTAGCGCAAAAAAAAATAAATAAATCACAATGGTAAAATATTCTTTCTATTAGTGTTTCTTCACAGACGACATGATCCGATACACAGAAATTTTGAGGCACCTGCCTAGGCTTCCTCATCATAATTTTCCGTCGCTTTACTAACGAGTCCAATTGAATAGGATTCTCAAGTTTAATGACCAATGTTAATGACGACAATTAATATCCGAGGTGAAGAAGTCACGCAGATATACCTGTCTGGAAGGATCAGTAGGGATCAACGGTGTCCTGCACGGTGAGACAACATTAACTTTTAGCAGTGCGACAACGAAGTTGAACTGGCGAAGCGCCAAAGGTTATGGGATGGCAGGCATTCTCTCACGAGGAGCACTAAAGGCGGTAGCGGAGCGCAGCCAAGTGCAGAAACCGATGGAGGACGATTCAGACAAAAGATGGTACGGTTTACCGTGTAAGGCTAACACATTGGTTTCATAGACTGCGCTAAGCACCCAAAGGTTAACGCCTCCCACGAACCCTTTCAAACTTGTTTTGAAACGAAGACATACTGTTCTGTTACAACAACGAAAGAATCAGTTCGCATGGTCGTTATTTTTTTTAAGGCTACTCTGTAAATTTAACAGGTTGAGTTTTCAATCTTTTATTTTTAAAACATTTAAATTCCTTCACCGAGCAGTGTGAGAAGCGAAGCGAGCTACCAGGCACGTGACCTAACCTTCTTGACGACCTTACCTTACGTAGGGTAGGTCACGTAATCTAACCTACCCTAACTTAGGCTAGGTGACCTAACCTAACCTAATTTAGGTGACCTAACCTAATTTAGGTTAGGTGACCTAACCTAACCTAACTTAAGTTAGGCCACCTCACCTAATCTAAGGTTAGATCACGATGGTAATTAGTTTTAAAGGGTTTATCAGGAATCAGCTTGTGTCGGTGTATCTGCTCTTTCCGAAAATTTCCATGTAGTTTCCTTAAAAATCAGTCTAAAAAAAACGTGTCCTTTAGGTTGCATCTCTTTCTATTACAAATTATTTTTGTTAAAAAAAAGGCCACAAGACGCTTTGTAGAGCGTGAGCCTTCAATTAGCGGTCCCTTCCACTAATTTCGTGTGAGAAAAAAATCTCCAAGAAGAGTCAGCACCACAACTATAATCAGAGTATGAAAAATTTAACGAGACAAATACTCGGAAATAATAACAAGCGCCAAAAAAAAGGTTCCTTTTTGTCTTCCTTCGCTTATTCACGGCACGCGCTGTGCTTTGGGTCTTTGTGTGTGGATAAGAACAATGACTGAACGTAGACTGAGCACGGCCCGTAGACGCTTGACGCACTTACAGGAAGTTATGTACTCGACGCCATTGACTTCAGATCTTATACCGTATATCTTATTATGGTCGTGTCCAAAAGGCTCAAATTCGGACCTTCGCTGCGCCACCACAGACCGTTCTCCCAACGCATTCAGCAGCGAGTTGGCCGTTTTGTCGGGCGAATAATCACGTAACGCTGTTTATGTAAAAAGACGGCCAAGGGGTTATTTGGACCACTTTTGATTTCATTGCCGAAGCACTGCCTCCAGAAAACCACTGAGAATTACTGAAAAAAATATTATTAACAGAAAACTAAATTTTTGTAAATTAATTTTATAAATTAAAATTTTCGCAAAGAACCAAATGACGCAGGTATAAATAAGCGATTGTCGTGACTCTTTTTTTCGTTGTCTTAATTTACATGCACAAAAAGGGCGCTTTACGTAAAAGTTTTGAATATTTTGTGAGCCGTCAAAAAAATTGTCGATGCAGAATACATATTTTGAAAGAAGTAATAGCGTAATGATATGTAAATCAGTAGCGTAATTATTTTACAGTAACACTGCAGTGTCCGCAAAAAAGCCGTATGCAATAACCGTCATTTTTAAAGGAGCTGCTCACTCCGACAAAAATCACAAATAAACGTTCTGCTATGAAGTACCAGATGGTTAGTACGTAGACAGATCCTAAGCGTATCACTTTTTAATTTAGAGCGGTTTGACCGAACTGCTCCTGAAATGCAATCTTTAAAAACCGAAATTAAACTTTAATAGCTGTATACCGAAAACGTTCCCATTTGGGTGGCTAATGGCTATGGACATAGGCGCCACGACTGCGGTCACCGTACTTGCACAGGATATGTTGAAAACCCATTTTAACATCGGTCTTCGTATTCTCACTATTATTATGTCTTCCGCCCCAAGTAGAAAGAAAGTTCAGCTCCAGTCGTATATTTGCGGTTTCCCGCACCAAAAAGGGGTATTACCACGTTCTGGCCGACCCCACACTCGTCGACGCTTGAAAAATAACAACATTCGACGCGAAAAGATCAATTGCGCGGAATTTAACTGAAGTCGAGAGCCTAAATGGTTGAGTAATGATTCTTTGTCTTTTCAAAATTTATGTTGGTAACACAATGGAAATCGACTGAAACGCGGGAACATCTCCCTATCTATATACATGAGTGGTACCAACACATATTGGACAAAAATAAAATCACTTTTCAGCCACTAAGCCCTCGACCATACATTTTATAAATTTGTATTTGTGTACTACCTTGCGCTTATAAGCTAGCGGAGCGACAACTAAGAAAGGTGCGAGGAACTAAACCTAGCCTTCTCTAATTTAGTAACCTATATACCTAATTTAATAACCTATATACCTAATTGAATATGCGTTTCTAGGCCTCTTTCGACGAAAACACAGCATGTTCAGTCTCTCACTGATTGTGAGTCCCCTTGCGTTTAAATCACCAAACCGCGAACGTTCCGTAACGTTTACGGCTCACGGTATAAAAGGTTTTGTTATACCAACAAAATCATTTGTTAAAATAGGGATAACAAAATATTTTGTTACAACAACAAAATGTTTAGTTATATCAACAAAACGTTTGGTTGCTGCAGTAAAATTTTTGGTTGCAGCAACAAAAAAAAATATTTGTTGTCCCTAATTTTGTTGCCGTAACAAACCATTTTTTCTCGTGCTCAAACAGCGAGCAGTAACGCGACGAAAATAATGGACCTTATCGGAAAATATCGATATTAATAAAGATTCGATTGGAAGAGTTCGCGGGTATTGGTTGCGTAACTCACTCCTTTGCAGACTGCTCTTAACATAAACGGCCAAATAGGTAAATAATGACTACATAACAGCTTTATTCATGCTTGCATCGGCCGAAAGTTACCGGTACATTTGAATGAGCGCAAGTGACAATTCAATACCCATTGTGCAGCTAGGGCGATTTGACTGCACTCTTGCAATTTGGTCCCATTTAAGTTTATGATACAAGTTAACTGACATTCGCGATTTATAATAGAGCACTGAATTTTTATTTATTAGATGATTGAATTATTGTATAAAACATCGGCAGATCAACAAACCGGGCGAGACGCGAAGGATCATTGGTTTAATCATGTGATGGATTAATAATAATAGTGAACGGAGAATTGTTTTAAGGCTCAATATCGCTGACAGTAACTTGCACGCAGAGAATTAATAGACCATTTTTGTTAAGGAGGACAAAAATCGGGGATCAGAATTCTTTGAAACACCCGAAAAGTTCTGCTACGACTTCCAGCAAGTTTTCTTTATGACTTTCCGTGATCCACTTCACAAAAACCTTGGAATAATTTCATTTTATTAGTGATAGTGATTTATAAAGGCGTGGTACCCAAATTGACGGAGTATTGGTACTTAAGTCGCAAATTGGGTTCCTACTTTTCGCTGTGCGCGAGACGCTCTCCTTGACATGGTCATGGTCGCTAACCTATGTTACTGACATTCGCATAAGAATCCTGTTGGATTATTTCGAACGTTGTCGTTGCGGCCGCCCCCACCGCTGCAGCCGCCGCACTTGTCGAAGTCGTTGGTCAAAGCATTACGAAACAATTCAGGAAGACACGAAAGCACGAAATTTGTTAATGAACATACACGAAAAAGAAAAGCACACGGTGCATTTCCTTTGCCTTTCGAGAGTATTTGCACTTTCCGTAATCTTTATTTCCTCCCCAAAACACTAAAGACTCAGTGCCTTGCACTTATAGTTAGAGTTTAAGAAGATAAAAATATTGGGGCATTGGTGAAAGGTAGCATTCAGAAGTGTTTACTTTTTTTTTCCTGAGGGAGAAAAAAGCTTCGATAATTCGGAGGTGTTTTCACTTCAAATAAATTAACAATAGTCCAGTATTAATCCCCCCCTTACACACACAAAAAAATAAAATATTTTTCCAAATGTGTTTTAGACTGATTTCAAAACCCTATTGATGAGAGAAAGTGGCATACTTGTGTAAAATCCGTTTAATACAACCCGCCAATAAAAAAATAAAACAAAAAACGAAAAATGAAAAAAAGCGAACTTTCTTTGTGTCTCATTGTTTTTTTTTTGTTTTTTTTTTCCACAGTTTACAAGCCACCTAAAAAATTACACGTACGAATGTTCAACATTTCCCTGACAGAAGTTCAACTGTCGTTAAAATTATCCTCCGAGGATCCAAATATTGATTGCAGAGATGTCCGCAACGATTTCATGAAAACAGAGTAGCTCTGAAATAGTATTGGCTTTTAGCAAACCGATGGGTATTGGCCTCGGGTTAAAACGATTCACTCTAAATGTGGTTTGAACCCCTGAACTCTCGATACAAGAGTTCAGCCGTGACCTTTTAAATCGTTACTTGCAGTGGTACCTCTCAACGTGTATATCTAAGACAAATATGCTAACCGTTACGTCATATTTATATCCACCATTTTAAAGGCAATAAAAATGAAGGGACCAACTCAATTCGAATTGCCGTAATAATAAATATTGAGAAATTATCCGTGTTGTTTCACTATTTCAGCGAACACGAATAAAATTATGAAAGGCTAATACTGGACGCGAACGACGTCTGAACAATTTTAAGACTTTGACGAAGACAGCCTTCCGCGTCGTAAGTGAAGCACTTTCCTTGGCAGTAAAAGTCGCACGCCATGGTTTCAATGTCGTCAGCGACTGTCACTTTTTCTGCACTTTGAAATTAATTGTAGCGGATTAATTAATTTGCCGATGATTTCCTCCCTAAAAACCTTCGGTTTCGTGATGACGCTGTCCTATATTGCTGCCGTTGTAAGTCATCGAGCTTTGTCACTTCGAGATTAAAAACGGATGACCCGATTTTAGATTCTTTCGAAATGAAAGGAGCTACATAAGTAAGAGATAGGATTCTCCAGCTCTCGTGTCGAACCTTCGGCCGCCACGCCCAGCAGAGCGGGCCAGAAGACACTTAACCTAACCAGACATAACCTAACCTAACCTACACCCAGTAAACAAAACCAACAAAAACTATTCTAGAGAGTTCTTACCTCTTTTGTGGGTGTGAAGGGGGCGATGCATATTTTGATTATTTTTCAGGATAAAGTTAGTCGTGTGCTAAGCCACATCAATAGAAGACTCTCGCCGAGATCTTTTGAATTATGACGCTGAACATAGGCCTAACTTCAAAAATAATCAAAAATACGTTTGACCCCCGGTTTATTTCACACCAAAACAGGTTTCCTAAAAACAATTGTTTCGATTTTACTGTGCGCCATTACTCTCCTCTCCATGTTGTTCATCCTAGTCATTCAATAATGTCATATAGTAATAGTCAATAATTTAATTAATTACTGACATCATCTTACTATTCAAGAATGTAATTAAGTCAATCAATGATGTAAAGTAATATGATATGATGTAATAAAACCACGGTTGGAAACAAAGGTCGATTACTCAATTATTCATATTATCATCAGTGTATGTATCAGTTTTCTTAAACAGTTCAAACGAAAAAAAAAAGAAACGTCCATTTAGGCGCGAAAATTAGCTAAACAATTTCGATGCGGCAGTAAAAAGAGGGCTCGCTGAGGGTCGCTCTCGATTGACACATTGCCAACCTTAAAAAGAAGTTTGCGGTCACCTAATAGTTTTACGCATCAAAGATAACATACGTATTCTTCACGCGTGAGAAGCTAAGTATTCATCAACTCGTTAGTACAGAAATTGTGATGAGATCACAAATTGTGGTTAGCTAAGCGCGTCTAAGAGCGGCTAAAAAGACACTTTGTTAGCGTACAGTTGGCGGCCTTGCGGTTCTCGGCGCGCTGTGAGGCGCCACTCGAGGCGTGAGGCGCGAATTACAAAGGTAGGCCTATCCGATCCGCCCCGCGGAGCGGCGCCGCGACAAAGGCGCCGCCGCAACGCGACGGGCGCGCAAAGTCAGGTGCGGGGCGGGCAGAATGTCGGGCAACCTCTGTTCGGCCGGCCGGCCGACCGGTCCCAGGTGGGCCCTGAGCGCCAGGCGCCGCCTGCTATGGAGCGGACTTGGTCTAACCGCCCACCGACCTGCACCGCCCAGCCTGAGGAGTTCAGTTTGAAGATCAATGATGCCTTGCCAATGCATCAAAGAAAAGTTGGCAGTACTAATGCATTTATATAGGGCGACTGACAGCCAAATCGACTGATTTCAATGGTATTGCCAACTTAAATCTAGAAATAAATTAAAAAGCTACTACAAGGTTTGGTTTCCATACACTCGGCAGCAGGGCTTCCAGTAATAAATACTTCTTTATTTTCCGCCCAGCCTGATCGAGCTCATTAACTCCTCACTGTATTCCAACGTCGGCCAGTTAATGGTGAAACTTGATTATTTTTTTTAAGGAAAGATTTTCCCCCCTCTACTTTGACGTTTTTTCCCCTCTTTTTTTAAAAAAAAATTCTAAATAATGAAACAAAAAAAGGCATTTAAACATAGTTATTTTTGGGCTGGGTAAAGGGTTATATCGAGGTGCGCTTCTAACAGAAAGCAGGTTAAATTCAGTGTTTGTCAAGACACTAAAAATGAAAGCTTCCCACAGCTAAAAAATAACTTTACAAAGATGTAGGTAAAACGATAAAAAAAAACACAAGAACAGACACACTACTACAGACTAAGACACGTAACATAAACACTAAAAAAAAGGAGGAGATGCTGAAAATATATAATCGGACGATATTATGATACTTGCAGATTCCTGAAAAAGGTAAGTCGAGCCTAGGAAAAAACTTAAAGAAGGTTATACAAGCGGAAATCGACCAAAAAATTCAATGGAGTATAGAAAGAAAATCGTAGACAAGCGTTGAATGTTACCGCATATCTCGATGAAGCATCGAGGCTTGCATCGAGGCTTCGGATCACCACGCAGCAGCCTTAACATACTTGCATTTTTAGGCCCGCCCGTTCGTTAGAGAAGAACTTTTTTTGGTTCAGATGGAAAATACCTTTTTTTTCAACATAATTCTGGCAAATAAAGTCCCCGAATCTCGGTGAAACGGTGCTATGACACGAATGGCTCATTGAGAAATAGAGTCTAACGTTGGAAGCTTAGAAGTGTTACATTCGATTCCGATTGGTAAGGTCCCTGAGTGCCCGTCGTGACTACCGAAATCCAGACGAGCGGAAAGTCACGTATTTTTCACACCTTTCCTCGGGAGATCACGCTGCTGATAACCCAAAACGATTTTTGTTTTGTTGTAATACCCAGTAACAGGATTCTTGAGACATCGTTCCTCAAGATCTCGAGGTACCGGTATTATTTTAAGTGTTTCCGTAAATTATTTATAACCCGCGAAAAATGCTTCTCGATTACAACATTTCTCGAAGGAAGAAAAAATCCGAGAGAATCGGAAACGAAAGCCCAAGAAGAATTTATTTCAAGAAAAGGGAAAAATTTTGACACAATGAAACCTTCGTTTTTTGGCATACAACATTTTGCACTGCACTCTCGGATTGGAAGGAAAAATGGAGAACAGAAAGACTTGAAGGAATAATTCCGTTTAGCCAAGGATGTAAATGTATAGTTTTGTTGGGTGACGTAAGGTTAAGGTGGGAGAGTATACGTCATGAGGCTCAGGATGAATTTGGTTAGGTAGATTTAGGTTAACTGTGCTTATAGGTAACATAAGGTTATAGAGCTGAGATGATCGGAAGATACGCCAGGTTGAGTGAGATAGGTTTATATGTATCACAACGATCATTCAGGAAAAAAAAGTTCACATTGCATTGCACCCTGTTGTAAGATTTTCGTTCAAAGCAAGATTAAAAGCTCGTCATGATTATAAAGCTGACGTATCACAACGTGGCAAACCAGCTCGGTTTACAATTTTGATAAATGGTAGCGACGACAGTATTTGATCACTAGAATGTTGCTTTGGATGACAAATGGTTGTAATCCATTCATATTATGATGATCAATACTAGTTATTTCCGCTGTCGGCATCACAGCATACTGCTTGTAAAATCGTTGCTTTAGGAGCACAACTAAAGTACGCCAATCTAGGCCAATAATTTCACAATAGACTGATCATAAACTTGAACCTTCATCGGAGAAATTTCAAGCTCAATTTGCGTTACGTTATTTTCCCATTGTTTGTGTCACAAGGTCATCAGTGCAGTGTGAATTTGCACGTGAGATTTAACTGTTTTTATGGGAGCAGTTCACTTATTACTATAGCATCGCCTATAGCACGAACTGTGCCTAAACTGCTTCAAATATTGATGCTAACTTTCACTTACACACTGATAAAACTAACTGTCTTGGATTGTCCTTATTCGTCTTTCTGTAAAGAGGTAGAGCGGGTCTAACCCATCTTTTGATTTATTTTCAAGATAAACCTATTAATAGACGAAAGACCTTGCCGAGAGTTGCGAGCCGTTGTAACAATATACTCAATACAGCTGTGACTGCATGCCCAAATCAGGTACTTGACCACCAAAAATAGTTAGTTGTCAATTATGGTGAAGCCTATGAGAAGGAGTATCAGTGTTTATGAGCCATGGGAAAGGATTAACGACCACAGATTGGTTTTAATTGAAGGTTGCGTTAATTAAAGCAACGTTTAGGTCATCTTTGTCTTGAAGTGCCTAAAAAACAATAGATTTAAAATTGATTCTGGTCATCTGGTAACAGATCAAGTTTGAATTCACACGGTCGTATGGACTTCGGCTGGATTAGGTTAGGTATACGTTCGATTAGAATAACATTTGTTGTTATATATATCAAGGTTAGGTCCAGACAAGTTTGAGGTTAGGTCAGGTTATGTTAGGTTCGAAGTTAGACCAGGTTAGGTTTGGCTCGAGATTTCGTTACATGGTCAGTGAGGTCAGATCAGCCTTGTGTTATCCCATGAATTGCGTTACGTAAGTTTAGGTAAGGTTTAGTTAATCAGAAGAATGAACAGAGATGCTGCGTTCTTTTCCATATGCGGAGAAAGCAGAGGCAAGATCCGCATTGTTCGGTAAGTGAGGAACCAAAATAAACCCATAAATATTGGTAGTGCAGCAACTTGCCCGTCTCGGAGAGCTATTACAATGTGACAATCGATTAGTAACATAGAAGTAAAAGAAAGCTCCTCGCTCACTTTTCGGATGCAAGGAAAGAAAACGTAATATCGAGAGTGGAATTTCAGAGTAAATTCGCTCTTTTCTTCGCCTCGGTATGATGCAACGGGCTGAGAAAATACCACACACCGCACTCATATCATAAGTAACCACCAAATTTATTTTAATCAAAATTAGATTAAGTCTTAATATTTCTACGTCCGCAAAAAGCGAGTAAACAAAACGAGCTTCTCCAAACTTTACGTGTAATGTAAATTTAGGGTTAGTGTCAATTTTAATCTTTTAACTTAATGGTAAGCTAAAAAGTCACGCCATACAGAATATATCCTACTTATGAGATCACGACACCGTTAAACCATGGCGGGTGCTAGTTCATTATTCAGCGTCCAAGTAATAAAAAAAATAATAAAAAAAAACGTCTAAAATTGATCTATTTTAATGCGTTGATTTTTGGACATTACTATGTAAAATTAAAATCCCCCCCACAAAAAAAAACGGTTAGAATGGTCTCTGGCCACTCCAGCTTTGTAGTTGGGTACCTTGAAAAAGTTAAAAGCCTGCAGGACGATTCGAAACCGTCGCGTGGCTGCGTAACTTTGCTTGCGTTAAAATCGCCGCAGAAATCGCAGACCGAATTTCGCATGTTTTATGCAACGCATCTCTTTATAGTAACCCCGTTCACTTTCAGCGAGTAAAAAAACGACCTTCCTCAACATTCTATACGCTTTCATCGTTTGTCCAAAGAATACAACTCATTATTTATTCTTCGCAAACTTGCGCCATTTCGTTTTCATTCGTGGACGTCATTACTGAAATAAGCGTGTCCCAAACTGAAGCGCCGAAAGACTTTTATCTCAACCATCAAACGGACCGCTAAAAAAATGGTTCATTGTTGTGTATGCCAAAATCAGGAGCAGCAACTTATCTCACTGCTTACTGTCTTTTTTTTGTCAAGTTGGCATTGAGCTTTACTTGGAATATCTGTATTGTTCCTGTTCTGTGAATAACTATTGGGATATATTTTTTTATGTCACCTGATATTGATCACTTTTCGTTGTAGGTCAAGTTAACATGACATTGGCATTTTTCTTGACGAAGAGACAATTTTTCAGGAGGGATGCATGTGTCGTTAAGAGATGCGCTTGTCAATGAGCACGTTATTGTTTCTCCGCGATTGCATACTGATCCTTCGCCACCAGATTGTACAGGCAAAGGCATGTTTTTATTTTAAGTACGGGGAAACCTTTCGAACCCTCCGGAGTAACCTCTTTCTAAACCACAACTAACGTGTAAGTTATTTTATATTTTGAATTTCTAGTGCGCAAGCCTAGAAAAAATAAATAAAAAACGTTGTCCCGATTTAGGCCAAAGTATGATAAACAGCAGTACAGTACTTCGATACAGACGAATTTGTTATTCCAGGTGAAGTTTCGGTTCCATTTTTTCACTATGAACAAAATTTAGTCGAAAAAGACAGCTTAAGGATACTCTTCCACCAAGGGTCATGTAAAGATAAATTTAGGAAAGTGGTTTCTTGGTTTTCCTTACGTCAGGATGCGTCTGAGACGCTTTTTAAAAAAGTGGGGTCACCGATCAATTTTTTTAAAAAAATGGTCAGGGAAAGTTTGAAAAATACACGTGCTCTTATGGCGGAGCGGAATAATGTTTTTTTTTTCTTTTTCGAAGTGGGCCGAATAAACTCATCCTCTTCATAAACTACATTCAGGTAAATCTTCCTCGAGTAAACCTTTGTAAAAAAAAAGGTCGGGTCACCATGAAATAACAGAGGAATCGTAGGTTTTAGCCTTCATTTGGTTCAAATTTTGCCAAATTAGCGTTTTAGACTGATTTTGAAGCTCCTAAACCAACATGAAATCACCATGATTTGACTGATAAAGTTGAAATAAGGAAAATATAGACCTTCCTTAACACTCCCGAAAATTTACGTGGGATTTGGAGCAACTTTTTTTTACCCGTCCCGCGGATCCGTCCGGCCGCAGAAGAGTATCCTTAACCTGATAAACTCTTCCTTTTTGAACGTAATTAGGCAGAACAGGATCTAAAAATGCCTCAAAGGAGTTTTGAATTTTTAAATTTATTTTGCGTTTTTTTTGGAAAATTATTTAATTTTTTGCAAAGTTTTCTCTGACTTGTGAGAGCGCTTGACGTTTTATCGCGGGTTTCATTTAATGAATAATTGCATTGTAATTCAGAATATACTATTCAATCCAGACTGTTATTTTAGGTGGATTTAAAACAGCTCTCGAAATAGATAGGAAAATTGGAACGTTATGTTAATGCGCCGAAAAATGCAAGTGAAGTCCATTTCAACGAATAGTTCGAAAAATTTTCACCAGGCGCCATAGGAAACGCGGTGTAATCTGCACTCATCCCTACATGTCATTCATGACAGTTGATTAAAAAAGAGTTCATGGACGAAATGCGGCCGCCACCTCGACACAAACGAGCTGTCGAAGCGACGCCTCTGCAATCAGACAATAAATCATAGGAAAATTTGATCAGAGGAAACGAATCGAGTTTCTGAAAGAGTTTGAACACCTAACACAGAGTTGCTAAATTTTCCACAAGGGCTAAATTTGTTTGTGTTAAATCTATTCAGCACGTCGAGATAACTTCGCAAAAGCGATCATTTTTGCCGAGAATTGTTTGCCATATTTTCAGAAAGCGCTAAAACGAGCATTCCTAAACTGATTTTGCTTAATTTTTTTAGCCGTTTTCAGAGACTAACCATGGTTAATTTCAGCTATTTCGCAAAATTAAGACCGACAACTAAACCTCTCATCTTTATGAATTTCTCATAGCTAGGCTATGTCCGCGTAGGTGCGCCGGAAGATAACTAATTGTAAGATAATGGCTTTCTCAAAATTTGAGGGGGCTGGGCTGAGATTTTGACTGATTAGAGTTCAAAAAGCTAAACATGTCACAGTTAACGTTTTACGTGTGGGATTCTTAATTGGTTGATGATAATTGGTTGGGTAACCAACCAGATGGCATAATCGAAATGATGAGTGTTATTCACAAAGAAACAAAAAACTTTAGACTTCACACGATTTCGTTCTAAACGATTTTCGTTTTGTGGGAATCGTCTTCTGAGCGTAGCTCCTGAGATGTTATAAACTTCCGTTTTCTTTAGAAGCTTGATTTACATATCTTCTTTCTATACACTCCTAGGAATAAACTTGGAAGCGAACACAAACGAATGATTGCTAGTAGTTGTTCATGAAACACTATGTTCATCTGTATCGATCCGTTCCGACTTCCCAATTAGCAGATCTTGAACTCTCATTTAC
>Ga0058701_10002103_pt1 | contig 14849 bp, 19 predicted proteins | sample AgamicOrMae_FD_97039 | JGI IMG/M metagenome (GOLD analysis project Ga0058701, IMG submission 97039) | Agave microbial communities from Guanajuato, Mexico - Or.Ma.e | ecosystem: Host-associated > Plants > Phyllosphere > Phylloplane/Leaf | place: Guanajuato, Mexico | collected 2012-06-04
CATGCGTCTGGAAGCTAAACGGTTCATTTCCGGACAGGGGTCCTTTGACAAAATCTTCTTAGATCTGTGATCCCTATCACCCAATTTCGTTTGGCAGACTAATACTGGAACACCCTGTAGATTCACAAATTTAAAAAAAATGAGAGAACGTTTTCGGCAAGATCCTTTCTTTTGAGGATCTACAAAACTTCCTTTTTTTTCTTTTTTTTTTGGACCATAGTCGGAGCGGACACTCCTAGAAAGGTGGTTGATGAGGGGTAAAAAAAATCGTTCTTTTTATTGGTGCTCGAAAATTTTTGAAGATCTCCAACGCGATTTTTCAAAACGGAAAGGTTTTGGTCAGCCTTCAAAATAAAAATGAGTCTTCCTGGAAAATGTGTTTTAAAAGATTTGCAGCGATAAAAAATTGTGCTTTTTTGTTCGTCTAAAAAAGTCTATAATTTTACGCAAAGTTTTTACGCACACTCCCGGAAGATCTTTGCTCCCTTGAACTTGAGCTCGCAGGGCTAGTTTGATAACCGATGACTCAGCTAATTTATTTTAGGAACCAAGCGTAAAAATAGATCGTTATCACTTTCTTCGACTTTTGGCGAAGACATGACGTCAGACCGATGGGCGAACGCACGTTGCTTCTCAGTGTCGAGCACCTCATGGGCCGTTGGCGCCGGCCGCCGCCGCCGGCCGCTCTCGGGGTCCGCTAGGACCCGGGCAGGTCCACGGGGTTCGACTGGACGTCATGGGTCTCTTATCGAGATCGTTTTCGAATGAGTTGAATCGAGGTCAAAAGATATCAACAGGCAAACAATGCTCCACAACACTTTCTTTTAGAAAGACGATCTTCTTTTCGTTTAACCGAGTCAACAATCAGTATTGGCGGCGACGGGGTTGAGAAAGACAAAGTCTTAGAGCTGATAGCCGCGGCTCTTCTCCGACATGTCCGCAAACTTTTTAGACATAAAATTATCCGTTTTTCAAATGATCTGTATCCTAACAGATTACGTTTTCGTGATAAGGATATCTTAAGGATTTAATCCTACCAACAACCCTTATTGTTTTGCATCAGCCATTTCCATCGCTTAATTAAGATTGAGACGCATTCTTGTTTGCTAGTTTTCGAGGGTTTGATGAACCTGGCAAAGTCCTCCATGTTTGGAGCCGTGGATTCGCGAGGATGATTTTGCAAGAAGTTTATCCCCTGCAGGTTCTCTTTTATCCCCCTTCACGAAAATCCCAAACATTTGTCCGAAATTCGGATTGATGAATGCATCACCATTGTTGTTAAACAGGCTAGCTTGAAGGCCGAAGGAACATTTCCAAGTTATCTATTATTTTGTTTCAAAACAATTACCGCTTTTCGGCGGCTGGTTTCTAATCTAATTGAATCCGCTTATCACAACCGAAAAGCAAGGCCTATCATTTCATCTATAATAACGCGGGTTATCATGAAATTCGAGAAAAAGAGGACATCTTCTGTTCGAAATATTCCTCTGCTACGGTGCACTGCAATTTAAGGCACAGTTGCGTCATTTTAGGTGGTCACGTGGCAATGCATGAGGGCTCTACTGTACCGGTACAATTGTTTGTTTTTATTTTTATATTGTTATTGAAAAATCTTCAAGAGTGAAACAGTTGGAATCGTATTTAACAAACATCGATTTTAAGTTTTGTTGTGTTGATCCTCTGAGAAGATGATGCAACTCAAAGCGATATTTCATCGGTGCTCACAGATAATTTTTTTAACGCTACAAATCCATAATCTGTTGATGTCAAAGCACAGCTAAGCATAAAACTAAAAGCAGGGTTGCCCTTGGAAAAGAATTAATACAAAATACCGGCGGCTTATATTATAGCTATTGCCATTAGAAATAATATCCTATCGGATCGATCGAGATCCTATCAATTTTATCTTAACTGATGAATTTCCTCTGATAATAAAGGCGCTTACAAAGAAGTGAGATAAGGGATACCTAAAACAAGGTGAAACCCGCCACAAGAAAGCTCATCTATAGAGCAGTTACCGGTATATGGTCGTGAAAATACTGCCCATACTGCTTTTAATTTATACGACCGGTTTGTCCCCGCTCCCCTATCCTTTTTTTGACAGTTTCTCCTTTTTATCATTTCCTGAATTGTTATTTGAAAATCTCATATCCCTCTATTGTGTGAGCGTACCAGCAGTATTTTTGAAGCACTTTGGTACCAGTACCATATGACAACAGTTTTGAGAAAATGTTAGTTTTCACGCCAATTGGCAGGCAATCGGTAAGAAAAGAAAGGGAGTCGTATATGAGGAGTTGGATCGGGGTTATTGAGGAGTACGACCTGAAAAATAAAATAAAAATTCTCTACAACCGCACGGACAATCAAAGATTCAGGCGTAAAGTCGGCGCCGAAATGATGATGAGTACTTAAGAGAGCGCCCGAGAAGCAGAGAGTAGGCAATACGTGCGCTTCAATGCGACGAGGGTGGACTATCACAGCAACGCGCTCAAGAAATCGATAGGTCTAGGTTCAGAGGGGTAGCTATCCCTACCTAACCTAACTTCACCGAACCTTACCTTAACTAAGCTAACCTTACCTTACCTAACCTTCTTTAACCTATAACCTTTGAATTAGGCGGTTATGATTATTGGCGCTTATGGATACTGGCGGGTATGGCGCTGGCGTTTTTGAAATTTGGCGTTTGTGGGTGCCGCCCGTTCAGAGTAGAGTAGCAATTGTTCGAAACACGATCGATATTTTTTATTTTTACATAAGCTTTGATCAAAGAAACGGGAAGCAGTCATTCATCGCGGATAATACTGTCGTCGTTTGTTGTATTACGGTACACAGTTCATTCATTCCGTGCTTGAGTGATTGTAAGTCTTTTGAAAAAAAAAATCAAGGTTTAAAATCACAGAAATAATACGAGAAAAAAAGGAAAAAGAGTAAGAAGAAATAAAGATACCACTGGCTGTTGCGTTGTTTAAGTAAAGGTCCTAGCCATAGACAGCAAACTAAGTCTAGACTAGCTGATTATCTTAACACAATCATATCAATCGATTTGTTATTACAAGGCGGCGAACACTAGATTCGTCTCGTAGCTATAGCAAGTTAGGTGGATAATAATACTCGCGAAGCTAAATCGGGTATAGTTACTCGCGGGTCTTACACCTTGTTCAAATTCTAGCGCTACTGACTCCAGCCTCGTTGCTAGGGTCGGTTGCTAAGGTGCAACGTCACTTCCTCCCTTGGCTTGTAACAGGCTTGTAACTTATGTTTATTTGCTTCTTTGGATTTCTTCGCCTTTAATTTACTTTGGCCCACGATAAATAACGAATTGATCGCGAAAAAACAATGATTAAAAGAATGTTGGATGCATCTTTTTTCTCGAATTGAATTTCGTCGCCAGCGCTTGCATTTGTTTCGACTTGCCGCCAATATCCGCCGTGACGTCACGCAAATCGCACACCATCCACACCGCAGACCAGACCACTCGTACTGGTTTGCTCCATCTGTAACACGATTTGCGTATTTTTCTGTAACTATGGCGGATAAAGATCCTAATGAAAAAACTATTGAGGAGGACTTGGTTGTCACCAAGTACAAAATGGCAGGAGAACTTGTCAACCGTAAGTAAAACCCAGATATTTTCGCTGTTGACATGCTCTGCTCGGAGCATGTGTTGTTGTCTTCGTCCAGCTCATAACCGTTTTTGGCCCGGTATGGTGTAATAACTCATCAATAAGCCTCCGAGGGTTTTTTAATCCTCGTCCTAGTTTTTTCCCACAATAAACGAACCCTGTGACCTCTCTGAACGCCCCTGTTGACGTTAATGTTCAAACATTTGTCGACCCTAACCCACCCGACCCGGTTATGAACTCCCACCAGTTTTCCCCGTACAACATGCCAGTTTATGTCACTTTATTAAGCCAGGTGGTATCATTAAATTTTAGGGACTCACTGCTTAGGTTGTGGAATTGTCAAATGCTTGTTTGTTTGGTATTTGTTTAGGTTATCTACATGGAATAATGCACAATTTTTTAATATTTCAGGTGTCCTTAAGAAGGTTATTGAAAAGTGTGTGAATGGTGCCAATATAAGAGAAATATGTGAATTTGGTGACTCACTTATATTGCAAGAAACTGCGAATGTTTTTCGCAAAGAGAAGCAAATGAAGAAGGGGATTGCCTTCCCCACATCTCTGTCTGTCAACAACTGCATTTGTCACTTTTCTCCCACTACCACCGATCCTGATGTTTTTCTGCAGGATGGTGATGTTGTCAAAGTGTGAGTTTGCCCTGTATAAATATTATCTGGCTTTTTCCCTGTGTGGTTGTCAAAGGAAAAGTTTTGGTAGCATTGTTGAATTAATGTCACCATATTTTTTCAGTGATTTGGGTGCCCATATTGATGGGTTTATAGCTGTTGTTGCCCACACTGTGGTTGTCGGAGCCTCAGTTGACCACAAAGTGAAAGGTCGTGCTGCCGATGCCATTGTTGCTGCTCATTTTGCGTCAGAAGCAGCACTACGCTTGTTAAAACCAGGAAATGAGGTAAATATCATTTGTTTTTGTCTGAATTTTTTTTTTTTTGTTGATGACTGATTTTTCCCCCTCTTTTTTTTTTTTTTAGACATATGCGGTTACAGATGTTGTGCAAAAAGTAAGCGAGAGCTTCCAGTGCAAACCTGTTGAAGGCATGTTGAGTCACCAGCTTAAACAGTTTAAGATTGATGGCGAAAAGACCATAATTCAGAATCCCAATGATTCACAGAAGAAAGAGCATGAGAAGTTTGAATTTGAAGTGAATGAAGTGTATGCAATGGATGTTATCATCAGTACAGGAGAGGGAGTGGTGAGTTGTCAGTTTCCTTTAAACTCATACTTTTATGTTGGAATATACTAACCCTTTTTTTAAATATTTTAGGGCAGAGAAACTGGAAGCGCTAAGGTTAAAATTTATAAGAAGACAGATGAAGTGTATCAGCTGAAGCTGAAGGCTTCTCGAGCCTTCTTTAAGGAAGTTCAACAACGGCATGGCAACATGCCTTTCAACCTGCGTTCATTTGAGGATGAAAATAAGGCCAGATTGGGGGCAGCAGAATGTGTAAACCATAAGTTGATAGATGCTTTCCAAATTCTCTATGAGAAGCCTGGTATGTGCTATTGCCCTTATCAGTCAATTTTTTTTTTTTAATGAATTCATTTTAAGTATTTTATTAAATCATTTTTTTTTCAGGTGAATTCGTAGCTCAGTATAAGTTTACCGTTCTTCTCATGCCATCGGGGACACACCGGATCACTGGACTACCATTCGAGAAAGACCTTTACGAAACGACACATGAAATTACAGACCCTGACGTTAAGGTAATTATCCATCTCCCGAAACTTCGTCGTGTCAAGTGGTCATTTTTTCAAAAAGTAAATTTTCATTCGCTTCTGGCATTGCGTGTCAGTATTATTTTCTTCGGACTTAAACTGATTTTCTTTGAGTTTTTCAAATTTTAACCTGGGAGGGTTTGCGATTAAAATGTTCGATTTTATACACAAATCAAGTATTTTATAAGCTCAGAAAACCAAATAAGAAAGTTTGCAATATTTAAAGGAAAAAATTGAACTGTGTTGGGTTTGATTCCCCATCATACTGAAAAAGTTGCACCACATCGCCCAAGACTGGACCTTGAGTTGTTTCAAGAGAGTGCAGTTGAAATCAGAAGTGGTGTTACATTTCAACTATCTTTTCTACATTTAAAGGCGATCATGAGAAGAAACGACACAATTTTCGAACACGATTAAAAAATTCTGGCCTAAATATTTTTGTTTGAAAATTTTTAACGACTTGAATGGTTTGTCGACAGGCGATATTAAATCAGTCGGCGCACCCCAAGAGTGCCAAAAGGAAGAAGAAGAAATCCGAGAAGGCGGTGACGGAGGCGCTGGCTGGCGCGCCCGCGGAGCCAATGGAAGTGGATTCCTAAGGAGCTGTTCGCAATCTCTCTGCTCCAGTGTTATCCTTCATCATCCCAACTCTCGACTTTTGTACCGTATATGACAGAGCGGCCCAGAAGCCCTCAGGGACTCGCATTTTATTTCTGTTTTCGTACTCTATGAAATTTGAGTAGCCGCTAACCATTATTTCGTTTGCCAGTGAATGACCTCCAATAATGCGTAGTCAATGAAGTTATGAAATTAATTTTATGCATACCTGGAAATAATTGTGGTGCCTTAGGGCAGCTGAGCTGCTTGACTTGACCCCAATAAAGTAACTAACTATTACTTGTGCCTTGTTTCTTTCTGGAACAACCGAAATTCAAGAGGAAAATCCTCTCTTCCGAAATGATCAGAGGACTGACATGAGTGATGACGTGATTGGAGTTCGCATTTGTGAGGGGGATTTTTCATGAAATATTTGAATCCTAAATAATCTAAATCTTATTTCCATAAGGAGACTTCGACACCTTTTGAACATCTCTTTTAAAGTTACCGTAAATTGGGGCGAGTCGGGACTGGCGGGGCGAGTTGGGACGAAGTGTAGAACCTTGAAAACCGAGAATCGACTGCACGGGCTAGTTTTCGGTGGTGCAGAGGGAGTTTTCGATGCTTCTCCGGAGTGCTTCCGGAAATCAAAAAGCCTGCTCATGCAGGTGAGTCTCTGTTTTTGAGTGTCTAAACTTTGTCCAGACTCGCCCCATTTTACGGTACATCTTCGCTGATTTTAATGAATACATCTTTCCTCCCGTTGTAAAGATTCGTTGAGCGAGAAAGAGAATAGCTACATATTCGACAGCCGTTGCAAGAGTTCTCGAGCTTAACGGAAAAAGATACTTCCTCGCCGCTTAAATTCGAATAAGTCCGAGGGCTAGCTCAAAGCTGGACACATGTACAGGACATAGTTACTGAAAATGCATGGAAAAAAATCATAAAAAATATATATTTGAAAGCAATCACAGGATAAAATCATGGAAACTCAGACGACGACTTGTCATTGTCAAGTTGCATTTCCGATTCGAGGTTGCTGACTTTGTTGTGAATCTTCTTCAACTCGGCTTGCAGCTGGCGGGCGCGATGCATTGTGTCCATCGCGGTCGAAGTCAAGCCCACGGAAAGACCCGTCGAAGTCTGGCAGGCGTTGGAACTCGTCTCGGAGGCGGAGCGCTTGCAAGGAGCCGCTCCTTGCGCTGCCCCCAGCTTTGTGAAGCCGCGTTCCAGCTCTCTTAATCGAGTTCGCATCAGCCGGATGTCGGACCGGAAACTACGACAAAGAATCACGTGAGGCTTGCTTCAAAAGTTTGGACTGGTATTTAAATACTTCCGACATATTGTGGATCTAAATTCTGTGCTTAATATTTCAAGACTGATTCCCTTTTTTTTTATTTACGGTATCCAGTTTTTGCGCTTTTAAGGATCGCTTTTGGGATAATCACTAGGGACAGGAACATTATGCGTAATGTAATCCGTACATATTTCTAATTTGAAAACGGTTAGAGATAACCTAGCACATCGACCTATTTTTGGAACCGCCAACTCCTCGCTCTTCCAAAACTACCGGTAGGTAGATGAGCTGGGTTATCTCCAACCGTTTTCGAGTTACAACTGTGTGAAAATTACATTAAGCATAATGTTTCTGTCCCTAATAATCACGTAAATGGATCCGTGAGTCTACAAACAGTTACACTGAGAATTCTTGAGGATAATTGCGAGGGACCTGCATTTTTTGTTTGTCGATGTATCAATCTTTTATTACAATAATGTTTGTGTAGGGAAGTGGATGAAAGGGCGTAACTCCGAAAGGTGAGATCCTGGTGTGGGTGGGGCTGGTCCCCGCTGCAACTAGTGGTGCGGAACGATTTGCGCGCAGCGCCGGCGCTCGGAGCCGCTCCACGGTCAGATGACTCGGAGGTGGGAGGGGCGAACTCGGGCTCAGAGGCATGCCGCCACTCATATCGACAAGAGTTTGAGAGAAGAGTTTCTCTACTTATTTATTTTTTGAGACGCAGCTAAGAGGAGATACTTACCCTTCGGCCTCAAGTATCCGCCTTCTATCCAGCTCTGCATATTTACTCCGCAAGTAGGAAACTTGACTGACCATTTTCTGCACTTTGTCCTTGAAGAGCGCCTTGCTGGTCTCTGCTTGCTGGTGCAACCTGAGCTCACAACCCATAATTACAAAGCCGTTCCTCAAGTGTCTTTTATTAAACTATCCTCATACCTCGTAATCTGTGCTTCCATTGCCACGCACTGCTCCTGATAAGTAGCCAGCAGCCGCTCCCGTTCAGCCAACTGCTCCCGCAGAACATTAACAACCCCGCATCCTTTCGAACCTCCACCAGGCAAAACGACGTTCTTAGTGGAATGGCGGTGACTACAGTCGTCCTGAGAACAGATCAAGTTTGAATGCGTTCGCGGAATTCAGCTATGAAAACAAAAAGATACCTTTGGTACTTTAAAGAGCGCCTCCCGCTCCGACAGCCACGCTGCCTCGACGCCAACGTGCTGTTTCTTCGTGCGCACTAGCTCCGAGGCGAGTTTGCCGATCTGATCTCGGGCAGCCTCAAGCTGCGCTGCGAGCTCCTCGGAAGTATGCTGTTGCTTCTGACGCTCGGCGATCCTTTCTGCACGCTGGAGTTCCCGATCCTGGCGCAACGCCGTAATCTCGTCTTCATGCAGTTGTCTCTGCTCGGCTAATTGGGCTTCCAACGCTTGCACCTAAGCACAAATCTTTTATCAGTCGGAACGATAACATCAACCTAATAGCTCGAGTCCACAAACAGGGTTTAGAGCGACATTGTTGAGTATTAATGATCGATACTTACACGCAATTGCAGCAGGGCTACTTCGTCCGAGGTTTCGACGTCCCCTGCGACGGCGGCATCGCCTAAATGTTTGCCTTTACTGGGTCTGCGTTTGGCATTCCTTCGAGGTACCGCTATGGATCCAGACCTTGACTGCTTCACATACAACGTCAACTCTTCTTCTGATACTCCGGAAATCGAGTGGAGAACCTCATTTCTCCTCAGTAACTCAGCATTTTTGATTTTCAGGCGGTCGTTATCCGCGTATAAACTCAAAACTTGATGCCTTTCTTGGAAAACATAAACCTGCATAAAGAAAACCATGTTGGAGCCATGCAGACATACCCTTAAAATGAAAAAGTTATAAGGCCTTTAATGCCAAAGAGCATTCTCACAAACGATGTGTAGAAGAATATTTGTCTAAATTAATAATTGTCTTTATGATTGATGAAAACTGAGAATTGCTCATTGTCTTATACATGTGTTGATTACTGATCAATTCACACATCTTGCTTATTTTGTTCCAAGTGTTTCCATTCATGATAAGATGTGTCCTGTCTTAAAGTTTGTGTAAATTCAAGAGGCCAAATGATTCTCACCTGCAAATCACTGACAGCTTGTTGCAGCTGTGACACCTCATTATCCTTCTCAAGAAGTTCTTGCTGAAGTTTTGTAACATTGCCACAAACTGCTTGACAGTCTTTCACAACTTCTGATAAGGACTCAAACTCTGAGTCTAGCTTCTTGAGCTTTGACCGATAATGCTCCAGTAATTCGTGCGATGGTGGTAAATGTCTAACTTTGACATCTTCTGTTATTCCGCAGTCTTCCTTCAATCTCCGTGGTTTTGCATCAGTGCCTCTCATCGTGGAAGAACTGATTCGAAAAAATGAGCATGAAGACGAGGAGGTTAGCTAACTGGCCGTTCCCCAAACAAACTGTTACACTGATTGTTACGCAATCTTTTTACGTAGGCACAATGATATTCATACTTCAGAAAAACTAAATGTGTTTTCACTCATCAAAACCTCGGCTTTTGCCCACACTATGAAATAAATTGAGAAACTCAGGATCCTTGAGAGATTTCGGTTAAATACTTGCGGAATGTTTTGTAAACATAAGCATTGCCAACAAAGCGAATTGAAAAGCCATAACAAAATAAAAAAATAAAATAAAGGCGATTATGAAACAGTTTTTTTTACATTCAATTATTTTTTATCAATCTTGTCGTCAATTTTGGTAATTTTATCATCAAAATGCCTACAGATTGAACTAAACTTTACTAGCATCTGCATTGTTGGCTTTCTGGTAAATTAAAGTGACGTCACGAGCGGCCATTTGTTGCATCTGGCATCTCTGTTGCATTTGTTATGGTTTGTGAGTCATTTTGGAAGCTCCACAGGTTAAAACATTAAAGCCTTATTTTTTTACACTGCTCGGAGCTTAACCAAAGGTAATTGTACTTAGTTTTTCTTCATTCAACAAAAAATTCGTCTTAAGTAGTTTATTTCTCGTGTTTTTGTGACTATTATTGAGGTAATTCAGGCAACAGTAAGCTTGGGCTGTGCTGGGGTCCTCTTATGTTACTCTCACATGTTGACCCGATACTGCGAACTATTTACTTTCTTATCTTTCTATCGTAAGCGATTTTTCAAGAGTTTTTTAGGGGTTTGATGAGAGAAATTTTTGAGTCTTCGATAGCCAGATCCATTGTTTGCCGATGTAGGCCTACTAAGAGGCGATAGCTTTTGCATAATTAACCGAGCGTTTTTCTTGTAGTTCCGGCAGAAGGAGTGTAACCATGAGTTACTCAATGCAGCAGCAGCAGCAGTCGCGCGGAAGTAAGTTGCCGAAGTGAAGTATGAGTAGCCATTCTTGTACATTTTTCTACAATGCTGTTTACTGTTTTCAGTGTCTCATGGGAACTATCAGAACCCCTGTGATTTACCTGTGAGCAATGTAAAGGACCAAACAATGCTTTGGCAACAAAGCAATTATTTGGGAGATTCAGGTATCCAATCAGGAGTTACAACTCAGGCTCCATCTGTGAGTGGCACAGATGATGATCTAGATAGAGATCAGATGATGTACGATTTAGACCAGGGCATGCCTCAGGGCTTCACCCAGGAGCAAGTGGATGGTAAGTGGCAAACAATATAGACAATATTCGGAATCTTGAGTTGCTCTAACCATGTGGACTTTACAGAGATGAATCAGCAATTGAGCCAGACTAGATCTCAGAGAGTTCGAGCTGCTTTGTATCCTGAGACCCTTGATGAAGGCATTGAGATTCCATCTACTCAATTTGACCAAGCACAGCCTACAGCAGTTCAGCGTTTAACTGAACCCAGTCAGATGTTGAAGCATGCTGTTGTGAATCTCATCAATTACCAGGTTAGTCTTTGGTGCATAAGAAAGGGTTATTAATAACTTTGAGACATGATTGATTGATTTTTTTTTAATAGGATGATGCAGATTTGGCTACAAGAGCAATCCCTGAGTTGATTAAACTCCTGAATGATGAGGATCAAGTTGTTGTTTCTCATGCAGCCTTGATGGTTCACCAACTTTCCAAGAAGGAAGCATCCCGTCACGCTTTGATGAACAGTCCTCAGGTATGTATTTCAACATAGTGACAGATTTGAAGTAGCTTGGACAAGATTGCAAATCAGTGCTCTGTCTGGTAGATGGTTGCTGCTTTGGTTCGAGCCATTTCCAACAGCAACGACTTGGAAAGCACCAGAGCTGCAGTCGGTACTCTACACAATCTGTCTCACCATCGCCAAGGGCTGCTTGCCATTTTCAAAAGTGGAGGTATACCTGCACTGGTGAAATTGTTGAGGTAAGTAAAGTTCATCTGTTAACCACTTATGTCAAAATGAGCGTGATTGGTGTGAATGTTGTTCCAGCTCGCCCGTGGAGTCTGTCCTGTTTTATGCCATCACCACTCTCCACAATCTCCTCCTCCACCAAGATGGCTCTAAAATGGCGGTTCGCGCCGTCGGAGGTCTTCAAAAGATGGTGACTCTTCTCCAACGCAACAACGTGAAATTCTTGGCCATCGTGACTGATTGCCTGCAGATTTTGGCCTATGGAAACCAGGAATCAAAACTGATTATGTTGGCAAGCCAGGGGCCCGCGGAACTCGTTCGCATCATGCGCTCCTTTGACTACGAAAAACTGCTGTGGACCACCTCACGCGTTTTCAAAGGTAGCGTTAACTCACCTATTTCAACGCATATGAGCTAAACTGTATACTCAGTTTTAAAGGGTTTTTCCGCACATCTTGTTATCTTCCTTTCATTTATTCCTTTCATTTAACCCATTACCGCGCAGCGATGCCGTTCGGTAACAGAAAAAATTATTTTAGAGGTTCTTTTCAGTTTAGTATTTTCACCATTTGAAAAATACCACACCTTTGGAAACCTGTAATTTAATTATTCAGGCATTTTTTAATCGTATTTTTTCGTTGAAAAAAAGACCTTTAAATTTCTCTTAAGCTTAATATTACTCAAAATATTTTGGGCTGTTATGGTCAAAATTTTTAAAATATCGCCTCTCTGGAAACCTGATATTTGATAATGTAGGCATTTTTCAAAGCTTAAAATTTCGTATTTTATAGCAAAAAGGGCCTTTAAATTTCTCTTGAGCTAAAGTTCATTCCGAATACTTAGGGTTCAAAATGACTTGATTTTAGTGCTGTCCGTGTGCGCCAACAACAAGAGCGCGATCGTGGAGGCCGGCGGCATGCAGGCGTTGGCCATGCACTTGGGGCACCCGAGCCAGCGCCTCGTGCTCAACTGCCTGTGGACTCTGCGCAACCTGTCGGACGCCGGCACCCGGGTGGAGGGCCTCGAGGGGCTGCTGCAAAGCCTCGTCCAGCTTCTCTCCTCGGCAGACGTCAACATCGTCACCTGCGCCGCAGGCATTCTCTCCAACCTGACCTGCAACAATCAACGCAACAAAGTCACCGTGTGCCAAGTTGGAGGTGTGGAAGCGCTCATGACGACCATCATGAACGCCGAAGGCCGAGAGGAAATCACTGAGCCAGCCGTAAGTAACCATCTCTTTTCACATCCGTAGCTGCGAAGGAATCGGAATAAATGCTCCGAAACCGGGAATCATCCTTCTCAATACATACTTTCGATTTCTGTTACAAAGTCGGGTGTTGTTGCAGGTGTGTGCTCTGCGGCATCTGACATCCCGCCACGTGCAGTCCGAAATGGCTCAGAACGCCGTCCGTGAATCTTACGGTATCCCCACCATCGTGAACCTGGTGAACCCTCCGTCGCGCTGGCCGCTGGTCAAGGCCGTTATCGGGCTCATCCGCAACCTGGCGCTCTGCCCGGGCAACCACGCGCCCTTGCGCGAACACGGAGCGATCCAAGCTCTGGTGCGCCTTCTCATGCGCGCCTTCCAGGACACTCACAGGGTAAGACACTCAGCCGGAAGTTCCTCATGACCGACGGGGAGGCTATGAGCTTGTCGTTAAAAAGACGAGGGATACCTCGTATCTTCGGCTTTTTGGATATTGGATATGATTCTAAATGGAAAAAAAATTGAGCCCTTCTCCGGAAGGAGGCGGGCTGAAAAACGTTGTGTTGTGCTCTATGCCCTCCGCTGTTTTCGGAATCGTCCGCAGAGATGTAATTCGGTGATGGCCTGTTAGCAGAGATCATCTGTGGGAAGCAGCGGCAGCCCGGCGCTGGGCGCGTACGCTGACGGCGTCCGGATGGAGGAGATCATCGAGGGCACCGTCGGGGCGCTGCACATCCTGGCGAGGGAGTACCACAACCGCGCCGTCATCCGCAGCCAAAACGTGATCCCTGTCCTGGTGCAACTGCTGTTCAACGACATCGAGAACATCCAGCGGGTGGCCGTGGGCGTGCTGTGCGAGCTGGCCGCCGACAAGGAGGGTGCGGACATGATCGACCAGGAAGGCGCCGCTGCGCCCGTCACCGACCTCTTGCACTCGCCCAATGAAGGCGTTGGTAAGAAGCTCAACCGACTTGTCTGAATTCCGCTTCCATTTCAGCCTGCAGACCCGTTCAGGATCCTTTTAGGAAAGCGCAACCTCACTTATACAACCCTCCTCACTTTTACGATCCATTCAGTTGTACTGCTTTATTCTGGGTTCCGATTGTGGATTGGCCACAAAAGTCATGATCACTGCTTCCATGCATGATCACTGCACCCATGGAAGCAGGGGTTACGACTTTTGTGACCCACTGTACATTAGAACATTGTGATACTAAATCGCGGCTTGCCCTCGCGCGGAAGAGCTTTGTTAGTTACTCAATTTGCATTTTTTTAAAATTTTTGGCCGAAATTTTTTGTTGAATTTTTGACGTTTTATAGTTGAGATAGTTTAGGGGGAACAAAAAATAATTTTTACCTTCGTCGGTTGCTCATTTTGTCGATTTATCGCGTCGAAAATTGGAATATAAAGTGTGCGCCTTCTCCTCCGACCTCCCACTCGCGAGCTCTTTCACCCTCCCGGTCTCTTTAAAGTCGACAGAGTGAGCAATAGCCATCGGCTCTAACCTTTTTTAGAGTCCCTCAATCAGATCCAATCGTCAAACGATAATGATCGCAAAATTAATTTCGGTCCAAAAAATTGAAAAAAACCTAGGGGGTACCCCTAGCTTTTTTTTAAAAAAAATTTTGAGCCAAAAACTTTTTGTTGAATTTTCAACGTTTGATTTTTGGAATTGTGGAGGGGATCTTAAAATGATGTTTACCGTCGTCGGTTGCTCATTTCGTCGATTTATCGGGTCAAAAAGTGGAATATAAAATGTACGCCTTTCCCTTCAACCACCCGGCCGCGAACTGCCCCCTCTTCCGGTCAGTTTAAAAACGACGAATTGAGCAACTTACGTTGGTTTAAATAATTTTTAGTTTCCCTCAATCAGTTCTAATTGTCAAAAAATAAAAATCCCCCCCCCAAAAAAAAATCGCGCCAAAAAATAAAAAAACAGAGGGACCCCGGGCTTTTTTTTTAACTTTTAATCTTTGGAATGAAGTAAGGGGAAGTAAACATTGTTTTTACCTTCGGCTGTAGCCCACTTGGTATTTA
>Ga0058701_10002104_pt1 | contig 14848 bp, 8 predicted proteins | sample AgamicOrMae_FD_97039 | JGI IMG/M metagenome (GOLD analysis project Ga0058701, IMG submission 97039) | Agave microbial communities from Guanajuato, Mexico - Or.Ma.e | ecosystem: Host-associated > Plants > Phyllosphere > Phylloplane/Leaf | place: Guanajuato, Mexico | collected 2012-06-04
CTCGTTTTCTAAACCGTCCAGTTGCGGCGCCCGCCGAAGTAGCCCACTTCTGTCGCTACCAAAAAAAAATATTTTTCGGCCAATTTGCGTTTTGAAGAGTGGATATTGTAGACAAAAGTATTGCCTCAAATATCCACCTTTCAAAACGCAAATTGGTCGAAAATAAAAATTTTTGTTGCGACAGAAGTGGGCTATTTCGGCGGGCGCCGCAACTGGACGGTTTAGAAAACGAGTTTGCGAACTGGACGGTTTAGAAAACGCAAATCTGAGCTGGACGCTTATTGCTTGTAGCCCCCGATTTGTATACATGGAAGTTAAAGCAAGAAGATTTAACTCTAAAAAAAAGACCAAAAAAATATGCCGTTCAAAATATGACATCAATATTACAAATTATTTAAAAATAACTCAAACACTAAATATTTTTAAACAATGCACTTTTCACGCCTTATTATTGATCTTGAAGAATCAGCTGTAGCGCATGTCCTCATCCAAAAGGGGTGTAGGCCTGTGTTAATCGAGTTTGTTTTCATTTTGAAGGGTTGTGATGTCATCAAACTCAAACGTAACAAGACTAAAATCAGATCTTTCCAATCACAAAGCTAAGTTTATTTTTCCACGGCACGGCAGACGCTTCGTCTGATCTCGTCCCTCCCGTCCCGCTCCGTTCCTCTCCGCCAAACACGGTCACACCACGCCATCTCATGCAAGCAAGAGACTTGGTCTAAGACCTTGCCCACTGGAGAGCAAGTGGCTCATGTCAGTGCAAGGAGAGCGGGCACGCGGAAATGAAAACACTGTTGCCACATATCGATCCAATCCGAACTAAATGAAAGTCTCATCAAAGCCGATGCCTCGAAAACAAGTTGCATCTCACACGTTTTATGAAATACAAGAATGTAGGACTATTCAAAACTTAAAAATAAAACAAAAAATAAAATAGAATACGCTTAAAAGTAAATCTTTTTTAAATATGCACAACTCGTGTTTCCCTGCATACCTTTGACAGGATTTCTTTTTCCCCTTGAGAACCTTATAAAAACAAAAATATTCTCCTCCTTTATTAAAAAACAAATTAAAGCCCAAAAAAATGCTTCTTATCTTTTGTTTTTGTGTTTCTAATTACCTTCTAATTTTTGCCATTTGACTTGAAAGTTACAATTTTTTTTTCAAAAAGTAGGAGGAAGAAAAAAAAATAATAAAAAAATCACTCGTACCGTACGGCTAGTAGTTTTTAATTTAGATATGTTATATATGTATTTTTAACACACTGAATTTGATTTTAGGCAAGTTGTTTTTGATTTATATTTTTTTTTCAAACGTAGGATTCGATTTTAAAACGACGTCGTCTGCATTTACCTATTAAAAGAAAGCATTCTAAAATACGAGGGTTCATAAAGAAAAATAGCAAAAACGTGTATACAGTTTAACGACTATCGGGTATAACAACCGGATTTTGTTAGTCCCTTAGACGCTTACTATGATTTTGACTCTTTGCATGTCGGTCTGACATTGGCGCAGGTTCAAAACCATAGACGAACGAGAAGGAAAAGGTCCGTATTACATAATATATATTTTAACTGAATTTCATATTACGTGGGGGCCGTCTCGAGTTACCAACCTTGAAATACTTAAACTGGTTCATCCATCCCAAAACTAATTTCGATGAAAACCTACATCCGCTTCGGAATGATACCATATCATTCGAGTCTAGAACCTTCTTTCCTCTACGGATTGTTTTCCTTACCCGATCTTTGCGCTGGATAAAAGTACTTTAATACTTTGAGCGGTACCGGGTGGGTAGCTGTCATAAGCGCCAAAAACCACAAGCGCCAACGCCACAAGCGCCAATCCGTAACCGCCACACGAGAAAAGTCGCAAACGCCAAAGGTCTTAACCGCAATACTAACCTTACCCAACCTAACTTAACCTAACTTGACCTAACTTACCCTAACCTAACTTAACCTAACTTGACCTAACCTATACGAACTTTGGCGTTTGCGACTTTTCTCGTTTGGCGGTTACGGACTGGAGCTTGCGGCGTTGGCGCTTGTGATTTTTGGCGCTATCGAATGCCCCCCGTACCGGATTACAACAACGGAATAGCTTACCTGGCAGTAACTGAAGGGTTGCATTGTCCGTAGCGTATTCGGAGCCGCGGGTGAATATGACTTGGGAGCACATGCAGGCGTCCAAGGAAGTCAGAGGCGCGGCATCTTCCCAGTAACACACGACCTGGCGGACAGGCGGGGCGCCGCAGCTTACGGCCCCTGGATTACCTGCGGACATACAACCATCGGTTCAATTAGTGTGAATCTCTTAGGGTTTTGAAATCACGGTGATCGCACGAGCTTGAGACGAGACTCTCGGTTTGAGAGTTTCACGGTATAAACGCAACACGTGTTTAACGGAGTTCTTCCCTGTTTTGGGCGTGAAAGTTAAACTGAGATAGTACGTATTTTAGTGATTTTTCAAGATAGACTAATGTTCAGCCATATCAATCAAAAGGTCTCGACGAGAGCTTTCGATTGATGTGGTTGAACATACGTCTATTTTGAACAATAAGGGAGTAGTGCGTAGTTTGGAACAATGTCAAGATCGCAGACCACTATTAATAGATATTGTATGTTTCGAAACTGGGAGTGCATGGTATTTACTGTTTACGCGTAAAGAGGCCGCTTAAAAATCTGTGCTGCTCCTTTCGTTGCCAACTGTTTTAAATATTACACAAGTTTTAAATTAAAAGCAATACTAGAAAGTATAGCATTGAGATGAAATGTGTAGGCCTAGGATATGCAAACAAGGAGGTGTATGCACATTATTTGCGGTTAAAAGTTTGTACTCCTTCTTGATGCAGATTTTAGGCAAACTAAAATGGGTACTTTTACAACAGAATCAGAACCTATTTCGAATGGAATACGTACCGACATGTTTGTCTTCCTGGACGGAAGCTGCAGCGAGCGAAAGAACGGCTGGTAACAGCCAGAGCGGCGCCATGCCAAACGCTGAAAAAAAAAGCAAAACGATAATATTGCATTTATATATAAACGACAATACTGCAATTTGATAAAATTGCAGAAAATTATTTACTATGCACGCCTAAACAAACCACAATGTATTTAAAACGGGGGGCATTCGATAGCGCCAAAAACCACAAGCGCCAACGCCGCAAGCGCCAGTCCGTAACAGCCAAACGAGAAAAGTCGCAAACGCCAAAGTTCCTATAGGTTAGGTCAAGTTAGGTTAAGTTAGGTTAGGCTAAGTTAGGTTAGGTTAAGTTAGATTAAGTTAGGTTAGGTTAGGTAAGGTTAGTATTGCGGTTAAAACCTTTGGCGTTTACGACTTTTCTCGTTTGGCGGTTACGCATTTGCGCATGCGGCGTTGGCGCTTGTGGTTTTTGGCGCTTATGACAGCTACCCACTTCAACGTACGAACCGACCCAAGACATTATCGAGATAAAAGGTCGCTCTTATTTCTATCTCATTTTCCACGCTCCTTCGCAAGACCGAGAGGAACGACAGCGGAGCGAGGTACCTGTCGTAAAACTTAACCTAAATTAACCTATCGTTGCGAAGCATCATGCCGTTTACCAGGATTAGGTTACGTGCACAGTGCCTCGCAGTGTCCGTCGGAAATAACGGAAGCCGAAAAGCAACTGAAGTCAAACTTGGCAACCGTTGGGTCAGGTTACCTAAGTTAAGTTGGGTAAAATGCTTTGTTCCCTTCCTACGCTTCGCTTGACAAACGAGGGGTGGATGACGTGAGGTTGAACATCTTCAAAACTAGAAATTAGGATTTCATCAATAAATTTAAAAAAGAAGAAAATTGTAGGCTTAAAAGGCAGTCGGTTTTAGGCCTAGGCTATACGGTATTTCACAGTAAAAACAGAATACCTGTTTTAGGGAGTTCTTACCAGTGATGGATGTGGAAATAAAACGTACGTATTTCGACTATTTTTCAAGGTAGACCTATGTTGAGCCACATCAATGGAAAGATCTCGCCGAGACCTTTCAAATGATATGGCTAAACATAGGTCTACCTTGAAATATTACCAAAATACGCACTACTCCCTTATTTTTCTAGATAGGCGTATGTTCAGCCACATCAATGGAAAGCTCGCGCCGAGACCTTTTGAATGATATGGCTGAACATTGGTCCAACTTGAAAAATAACCAAAATACGCACTACTCCCTTATTTATCGAGACAGACCTATGTTGAGCCACATCAATGGAAAGCTCGCGCCGAGACCTTTTGAATGATATTGCTGAACATTGGTCCAACTTGAAAAATAACCAAAATACGCACTACTCCCTTATTTATCGAGATAGAGACCTAGTATGTTCAGCCACATCAATGGAAAGATCTCGCCGAGACCTTTTGAATGATATGGCTGAATATTGACTAGTCTAACTTAAAAAAATAACCAAAATACGCACTACTCCCTTATTTTTCTAGATAGGCGAATGTTCAGCCACATCAATGGAAAGCTCTCGCCGAGACCTTTCAAATGATATGGCTGAACAAAGGTCTATCTTGAAAAATAACCAAAATACGGTCTATTCTCCTTTTCACACCCAAAACAGAAAATAACTTCCTAAAACATCTGTCCCATTTTCACTGTGCTCTGCGTTTGTATTCCTATTTTAGATCAAAGCGGACTGGTGATTGAAGCTGGGGCGCTTGTTAATGGTTGGTTGCAGCTGTGATGATAGCCGCAGCGAGACGCCTGGCGCCTGCCGCCGCGCTCCTGTTAAGCAATCGCTGTCCATCTTCGTTAAGCTTCCCCGTGGAAGTCCTCACGCCAATGTAACGGCACCTCCCCACCTCGTCCGGAATCCCTTAGAAATCAATGCGATATTCATATTTGACAAATGGTCGAACAAAAACGCGTCAGTAAGATTGAAAGCTGCCGGAGCACATCTCAGTTCTTACTACACCATCACTCTTAAATCGTTATCTAACGAGAGGAATCTATCCGTGAAATATGATCTTAACGCGTTATTAAGATGCAGTCTTAGAGCAGTAATGACAGTTGCGAGGCTGTTCATCTTCATACGAGATATATTTGATGAAAAGATGCGAATGGGAAGGTCACGAACACAGTTTTTAAGATACGGTTAGACTTTTCACATAAGAAAGCTGTTAAAGGTTAAGTTAAAAGTGTGTACTATTCAGTGTAAATTGGAAACAAGGTAATCTGCGCCGTTAACTACAAAGAAACCCGGTTAAGACGCAATCAAAGGGACCGATCAAAAATCGCGTAATAAGCGGAAGATAATCAATGCGTTCTACTAGAACAATCTTTGAGGGAAACATCGTATTAATAACTTAAACATCTTGTAAGAACACCGTTTCATAATCTATACCTTGCCCGAAATTCCGATAGGATACTATAGAATACGATAGAAATTTCAGATCGGAATTCATTTCCGATCGGAATTATCTATCGGGTTTCCCATCGGGAATCCGATCGGATTTTATTTTCGATCAAATTTCCGATCAACTTTCTCATCGAACTTTAATTCCGATAGGATTTCCCGTCTGGTTCTTGTCCACTTTCCGATCGGATTCATCGTTTTTTATCAAATTTTCCTATCGGAAATCCTTTTGGAATTTTGGGCTGGGATATATTGTCGAATTCACGTAACACTCAGCAATATTGTTAGGCTTAAAATGTCCGTTAAGGTTTAGTAACTCTGGAGTGGCAGTTAAGAAAACTGGCAGAAATATAAGGTCGATGAACACACGAACAGAAGGATTTAACTTGCCCCTAAAATCTTAAAAATTATTGCACCGCAAATGCGCAAAATGTCAAAAAAAAAGTAAAATAAAAATGATAAAAAAAACTTATTGATATTAAGCTTACTGTTTTTTTTGAGTAAAAATCATAAGTCCCCACTCAGTTCTTATTGACTTTTTCATGTAGGTCAATTAATTAAGTGACATAACTTTCGGTGTCGATCTTACCTAGCAACACTATAGTCAGTGTGACTGCCCATAAGAGATGAGTCTATTAATAAGTCTCGACTACTTGTCTGTGTCATTCAGCAAAAATCAAATTATATCTTTTCAACTGAACGACAAGCCGCAATATGCAAATACAGAAGTTCGAGGTTTGACCTTTCCGCGCAAAATCCTCTCCAGTTCACAGAGATGTTACAAGGCAGTGAAAAATGTCTGACGCACGGGTTGGTCACAGCCTTTGCTGTTTTGCGGGTAAAGATGGCGCGGCGCCGTCAACAGCTGACACTCCCACAAAATTATAAGGCTAATAACTTGAACTTTAATTCCTTAGGTTGGTTGATGTGGTTGCTCTTTTTAAGGCAAAGCAACACATGCTTCGAACCTTGACATCGAAAAGGATTCACCTCAGAACTGCTAGACCACATCCTTCCTACCAAAATAGGATAATATTCTCATTACAGCTCACAACTTCTGTCCTACAATTTTCAAGAATCATTGGTTTGAGGTCGAAAATCGTGTCGTGTACTAGCACGTCACCGTATCATCCAATTATAAATTTATAATACCTTTAGTTGGAATATTCTGAGATAAACTTTGATTGGAATATTATATTTAACAATTGGAAACCCCGAAAAAAAATTAAACCACAGAACAAAAAAAAAATCCTTTTAAAATTAGGGATTTGGGTTTCAATAGAAATTACAATTTTGGTGCACATTGAGTTAGTAGGAGCGACCATGGTCAAGTGATTAGAATCGCTTAAAATTTCTGCGGCATGCACTTTAAAACTCGTTAAAACACGCCGAATCAATTTTTTACAACAAAACCCACTGTCACATAACTCAATTTTGAAATAAACAGGATTGAATGATACATTGTTCGTAGGGGAAGAGGTGCATTTTGCTTATGTGATTTTTTAGGTTTACGCAATGTTTGATTTGTCTCCGAAACGGAATTTAAGCTCTTTACGATAGGGAAAACAAATATAAAATAAAATGTGGATGTGACCGACCAAATAACGATAAAAAATAGCGTTAAAACGGTTGTTTTAGCCATATTCCCGTAAAATTTGCGTCATGCGTGTTTTTGGAGCTCTTCAACTCGTCCGCAAGCAAGACTGGGTGAATTTTTATGACGTTAAAAATGATAATGTTGACCCTTCGTAACATACACAAGATCGTTCACGGGTTTTTAAGCAACTTTTCTTACTCGTCCCGCGGATCGCCCGGTCGCGAGTCTACTACCTTAAGATATACAATACAACTTATTTTTTAGGGGTCTTTTTCTTTCTTTCTTCCTTTTTTTTCACGTAAACGTAAAGTATTGGGAACAATCCATTTTATTTCCTTTCTGAACAGATGTGTGCCCTGCGCACAAATAGATTTAAAAAAAGAAGAAGAAAAGAAAAAAAAACGGAATTAGTCAGGTATTTTATCTCTTTTAAAATATTAGCTTACTTCACAGAAAATTAAGTCATTATGGCAAAAACTTCGGAAAACCTTAGGGCCGAAAGTCGGAGAGGGAGTTGTGTTGAGAAACTATATTTACTTAGTTTGAACAGCAAAACAACCGCAGTTTGAAGCTTAAGAGTTAGTCAAAACAAATCGTGTGACCGCAGAAGTAGATCTGGTCGGGTTCAACGAGGCCAAAACCACAGAAATTACTTCAATTGAGAAATTATTCATTACTGTTTATGTTTATTTTGAGCGTTTTTAATGGCTGCCTGGATTTTAATAAATTCGAGGAAACTGGTTATGTGAGCCTGCGGCAAATGACGGGTCGAAACCAGTGCCAAGACACTACAAGTCCCGACACTGAGTAATAAGTTGCCGCAACAAATAGCTATGGTGTCTTCTTGCCGCGGCGCTTGACAAGAGACAGTAAAAGGTTTATTGATTAGATTTTGTACGGTTGAGTGAAGTAAGGTTTTTGGTTTAGTTAGGCTGCCGTTGGTTAGGGAGTTTTGTTTAGAAAGTAGATAAAGTAAATTTTAGCATGCGTTCACTTTTTTTTTATGGATGTACTCTACAGGATAACTAATAATTGCAAGATGTTCAAACTTCCCCTTGGTTGGTTTTGTAAATGTCTCTAGTTCTGATTGCGGCAGAGTTCTACTGGAGAAGTTGGATGCCCGAGTTTTAGCTAACCAGTCCTCTTGATGACTCAAAGCCAGCACGTTTTACTCGCAGCAGGATTGGCAACTTTTGATACATGATTTCAGGTGACTTATATCCGGTTCGGCGTCCTTGATACGATATACCCTTGGTTGGTATACGGCCGGAAACGCATGTAACTAAGTGGATATCCTTGACACCCTGCCTAATACCCGGCGTACAACAAGGTTCAAGAAAGTTCCTGAATTTTCTAAATTGCACAAGCGCGCGACTCCATTCAAAAATAAGCTATCCAGCTGCGCTTTTGTTGAAACCCGCCCTTAATATATCAATATAGTGTACTAATATATATTCAGTACAGTGTATTGATATATTTAGGGGTGTTGATATATCAAATGATTGATAAATCAATTGTTGATATATTAAATGATTGATATATCAATTGTTGATATATCAATTATTGATATATCAAGAGTGTTTGATATAAACAGGGGTGTTGGCCTAACTGACCAAAGCTCATAAAAGAAAGTAAAACTCCATACTTCCAAAAGCACAAGAGTATGAAATAACACCTTAAAATGTAGTCTTACAAATACTTTTCAAAGCTTGAAGAACACAGACAGTGTAAGAGTTGGAATCAGCATCTTAACGGGCTGTTCGCATATATCTTTTCATTGCGTGTTAGGTGATCCAATTTTCAAACGTGATCTGAACAAGCAAGTATTTACACAAGGATAGACTCAAGCACACGTATAAAAATTAAACAAATTAATTTAACAGAACAACTGTGTCTGGTGAACATAGATATATCGTGCAGAGAGTACGACGTGAGTGATTGTAGGGTGATAGACAAGACAAGCACTCTGGTCTTATAAGGAAACAAGCACAAAGTTATAATGAGGAGACTTGAACGTTCGAGCAGTAGACTACAATGTATACATGGAAATCAATCGGGTAAATAAAATGTTCGGGGCGTGAGTTTTTCCAGCATCAGCGAGTTACGCCAGTCTAATCTGCATTTCCAAATCGGGCAAAGATTATCTCAAGACATTGTGATTTTCCATGAACAACATTTGGGGTAACGATTGCTTCTGTCAACCCAGAAGTCGTTCTCAAGAAGATATTTAGGACGAAAAAAACTTATTTACAAATAAAAAATTCTGACCGAAGTTCTTCACGGAAAAACATCTGTGTTTAGAAGAGTGGGTGCAGCCTTGATCCGATGCATTTAAGCTCGAAAGTTGGCTACCCTGATTGCAACCCCACGGCGGGAAGTTTGAAAACGAAATCAGGCGGTCAGGGCATCAGGGGCCAGGCCAACGGCACAGCGCGCGTCGTTTCCGCCTCGGCTTTCGTCATTCACTTGTCCTGCACTGCACATGCACTTGCAGTGCTGCGTCTGCAAGGTGCATCGCACCTGAAACGCACAGATGCCTCCGAATCGAATGCGGAATCGCCGAGCGCGCGAATTTCGAAATTATCTGCTCCCAATTACAAGCTCTCGCAATAATTAACAGATCGTAGTCCTGAAAGAAGGATTACAACCCCAACTTTACACGAAATGTATTTTAACCAATGTGCCCATGCACTTTTTTTTAGCGCGATTTTTTTGCGGAAAATTTTGTAAAACAGTATTGAAACTAACGAAATTCTTGTTTTGGGTAAGTTTTAAGGTAGTAACATTACTGAGGGGACATGAGGTAAAAATTTTCAATTTATACTTTTCTTTTAAATTAGAGAAATGCTTTCATGGAAATACCAAGAACTGGAGAGGAACTTCCTCAAAGAGGGAGACTCCTTTCAAATAATCATGAAGGGACTTATTTTCAGGCTGTTTATTCACATGATCAACCACTGTTTTAATAATTAGAAATTCATAACAAATGTTAATAAATTGGACCGATTGAGTCTCTCGCTCGGGGGAAAAATGGAACGATTTTTTTTTTCATTTTAGAAAAAAATGAAGAGACTGATTCACACGCTGCCCCATTTAAAATGTATTAGGTTGGTTTCCGTGCGTTCAAGTCTCCCTTGCATTAACATAGGCGTGCGAATAGAACTGCAAAAAAATACTTCTTCTGAAAATTTGGTTCGTATAGGTAACTTAAGTTTCCAGGCCAGCTGTATATGAGAGCAGACCTATCAGGGGACGGGATGAAAACTGTGAGTTGTCTTTATCCTCGATAAAACCATCAACAGAAAAAGCTCTACTTAGTATTGTCATTGTTTGGCCAAGGTGGCTTGGCGGGCCGCTGTGGCGTAATAAAAGTTTGGTGCGCTAAAGGACCTTTAATAGGTTATGAAGTATCATTTCCGATAATAATCCTTACGACGTGAGTAACAGGACAATAGCAAATAACACCTTCAGGAAAGTACCATACGGTACCCGCGGCTGCCTGAGGGTACCTCAGCAGCAGGACGCCGCGATTCAACACGCAACAAGTCGTAAAAAGACTTTATTTAACTTCCCAGGAACATCATTGTTTCACAATATGCAAGATATGGCTATGCTTACATCCTATTCTTATATTTGCTCGAACACAAAGAAAAGGGTACTACATTTTGACGCCTTCTGTGGATTGAATTCAGCTTTAAGGATTGCATTTTCTACCAGTAAATTTTTCACATTTCGTTGCTAACAAGAGCAGGGCAATACCGGAGCGAGGAACATGACACCTAACCCAACCTAACATCATGATGCCCAATGCCAGTTCTCGGCAGCAGTTGGTTTAACCCAACTACCGCCCAGCGATGCCGTTCGGAAACAGAAAAATTTATTTTAGAGGATCTTTTCAGTTCAGTATTGTCAGAATTAAAAGAATATCACCCCTCTGAAAACCTGAAATTTAATCATTGCGGCATCTTCCAAAGCTTAAAATTGCGTATTTTAATGGGATTAATCCTTCGAATTTCTCTTAATCTAAATTTCTCTCCAAATACTTTGGGCTGTTATGGGTTAAAGAAAGGGTAGCAAAGAAAGGGGCATAATTTTCAAGGAAAGCGCTCGAAGTTATAATGCCTGACCAACTTTTAATGGACGCAATGGACACGATAATGTCCCTCTTGTGTTTTACCTTTTTGCTAAGGGATTGACACGCGCCTATTGTTTCAAAATCATTTTTTCTTAAAGAGATTTTGTCCTTGTTGGAAGTGAGATCAGCCGATGACGTATTGGAGATTATATCACTGATCAGTTGTCCTGTTAATAACGGTAATTGCTCCCGTATATTTCATGTTATTTCGCGGGAAACGTCATTCAAGGTTGCGCTAATTTTAAAACTGAGTTATCTAATTAATCACGCGGCGAGCCGAGCGGCATAATTAGCATAAGGTGGGGTCACAAGAAACATCAATTTTTTCTCAAAAATATTAGTCAGCATAGCAGGAACAAAAACCCTGTTTACGACTCACGAAAATGAAAAATTCTTCCAAAAATCCTGCTAATTTTTTATTAGAGTTTTTTTGACGGCTCATTTGTCGCAATCTCTATTTTATTCGGTGATACAAGATTATATATACCCGAGAAAAAAAGATCCCAATTTTAAGACGTCTGTTTTTATCACATCAAAAAACACTTGCATGTTATCGCCGCAAAGTATCTACATTGAACTTTGAGGATGACATTTAATAAGTCAAGAAGTAAAAAGTAACACTTTTTGTAGATAGTCCCATACCTGTTGTGGGTATGAAGTTAAAATGCGTAATTTGGTTACTTCTACAAATAAACTTATCAACAGCTATATGAAAAATCAAGAATGAAAATGATGAAAAAGCAATAATAAAAAAAAGCAATAAGAAAAAGCAATAATGAAAAAGTATCACCCAGAGCTCTAAATCGATATGGTTACTGATAGGTTTGTCTACGAAAATAGTCAAATTACGTTCTTCACCTGTGTTACCTTCACACCTGAAACAGGTATGGGATTACCTAAAACGAGAATTAGTTTTAACTGCGAAACGTTTTCAAAGAGCAACTATCTGCTTTTCTTTTATTAAAAATATTTTTGAGTGCGTTTTCCCTCTTCCTACACATACCATGGTCTAGTAGACAAAGACTGACGTGAGACAAGGAGCAACAAAGCATGTGTCATCGGTCATGTCGCTTTAATTTGCTTGCAATATGTTTTGCGCGAAATACGAAAATAGAATGTCGATGGTGGGAACACAATGCAGCACAGAACCCCCGCGATGTCAGAGGCGGCCGTTATGTGCTTCTTGATAATTAACAGAGTCGCTACATATGGGGCTGAAGCTGACCTTGCAAAGTCATGAAATACGCGCAGAATAATACAAAAAAAATAAATGAGATGGTTTGCCAGGCGCGAAAAAGTTGCACTATGCCCCATTTTGTTTCTACTGTTGGCTGCATTCCTATACTCTAAACAAAAAAGAACTCTCCCACCCCCTTCTTTCCTTTTCCTTTTTTTTGTTTGACTTTTTAAGGTTACTGATGATTTTATTCGCAAAGAAATAGCAAAAAATTGACTTAAAAAAAAACATTATTTCTATGTCTCCCTAAATAAATTTTCTTTCGAGTATTTAAATTTGACTTTACCAGCAGGTTACGTCTGTTCAAAGAACTAAAAATCAGCTGATCGGGTAGTTCAAATTTCTAATATTGTTGCTCATTCCCAATATTAGACTTGAGAGACTTGGGATGGCGATAAGAATACTATAAGAGAAAATATCTTTAAATAAAGGTAAATCAGTTAGTTTAAGAGATGCATCTAGTCTCTGAAATTAATTCCATAGAGAAAATTTCCCAACTTCAGTTAGGTGGTTCTGTAAAATTTAGTGCCAGAATATACCGCGAGGGCAACAAACTTTAATTTTTTTTAAAAAAAAGTGTGTTTCTTCGTCGAATATCTAAAATACACGGGCCAAGGACGTAGTTTTTCACGTTCAACTTTGTTAGCCTTCAGAAGCATTATACATTTTTCACAAAATCCTAATATTTTACCAAAATTGATAAACCGTATTTGTGACTCGGTGACGCAACTGCTTTTAGGCAACTTCGTAAACACAAAAAAAATGTTGTCTATTATGACAGATCAGTATTATTTCATAGACCACAGTCAATAGCATGGCGACCCGCGCTTATAACAGTGAAATCTTAATGTATAACAGGTGCTAGAATATTAAATAGGCATCAAACAAACAGGACGCCAGGAAGTATTTGTCTGGGAGACAAGGGCCCGAGCAGCTGGCAGGGCGTATGTACAATCGTTTCCGGTGTAGTAAGAAAGAAATTTGATATAGGTACAGCTATTGTCTCTTGTCTAAAAGAGCAAAGTTAAACACAAAGGCACTACATAACCAATTCAACTTCACCTCAATAAATTTTAAAAAAATTATTGCCTAATTTAACTACGAATTTTTAAATTTTCAGTTCAACGTGACTCTTAAAACCCAACCTAATTTGATTTAACAGTCATATTGGGCTAATTAACCCACGTAACCAAACTTTACATAACATTCCTTGCGGTGTGTTTCGCTCTTTTGAACCCCTCCCCTACTGACTCAAGTAGGACAGGACACCTCATTTCCATAAGTAATTGTATGCGTTATTCATAAAATCGAGTAAAGGCACATTTTTTAAAGAACTTCAGTCCGTTTTTCTTTCCATTTTACAGTTATTTAGAAAAAAAGCAGAAAATATATGAGGCATATGTCAGTCGTGGATCCCGATGAGAGGACGGCAGAGAGGTAGTGAGTTCTCACGGACGCAAATTTTCAAAACAAGCGCTTTGAGGCTTAAAAACTTGCAGTTAAGATCGTGACGTTACTATGACCCACGACCACTCAACCATGTGACCTACCGTAGACCATTTCTAAACCTCCCCTCCCCCTTTCTATCGTCATAAGATTTACGGGCGAGCCCTTCACCTTACATAGCTTCACCTAATTTGAAATACTTCGTTAAATATCCTCATTACCGAACACTTATTCACACCCGAACAGTCGATTTATCATAATATGTTCCAATTCTTCGTGTCAGGTCGCTGATGACTGGAGAAGCTGGGACAGAGCCTGAAAGCAGAGCCTGGGGAGAGCCTGGGCAGAGCCTGAGGCACAGTCTGCGGCCGAGTCCATAGGGCCGTCGGGTGCGTTACGCAGGCAAACGAGTTAGGACTCCGCCAAGTCAAAACTGATTTAAGCCAATCAATTCTTGGTAGGTTTCGAAAGCAAGAGTGACACAACGCTCCCGTTTTCATAGCCCCAAAATATTGGCGTTTCCTCGCGAAGGACAAACGTAAAGAAACTGTAGGGAGCCTAATCGTGAGTACGCTATAAGAACCTGTCTGCGCGCTCTGTTTGACCAGCAGTCCCAAGATCCTCTCTTCTCCCTCGAATGTCAAAGTTCAATTTTGGTCATCTCATCGTCGATCATGTAGAGACACATCGGAGCTGTCAGCATTGATTCCAGAGGAATCGTGTATCTCTGTATTCGACTCTGTATTACGAGGTGCCCATTCACTTACTGCGACTTCCGTTGAAGTTTCTGTATCCACTAAATGGTCATATTAACCCATAACAGCCCAAAGTATTTGGAGTAAAATTTAGCAAGAGAAATTCGAAGGATTTTTCCCGTTAAATTGCGCAATTTCAAGCTTTGGAAAATGCCTAAATTATTAAATTTTCGGTTTCCAGAGGGGTGATAATTTTAAAATTGTGACCATACTGAACTGAGAAGATCCTCTCTAAAATAAATTTTTCTGTTTCCGAACGGCATCGCTGGGCGGTGGTGGGTTAAATGGGATGTGACTTGACC
>Ga0058701_10002105_pt1 | contig 14846 bp, 8 predicted proteins | sample AgamicOrMae_FD_97039 | JGI IMG/M metagenome (GOLD analysis project Ga0058701, IMG submission 97039) | Agave microbial communities from Guanajuato, Mexico - Or.Ma.e | ecosystem: Host-associated > Plants > Phyllosphere > Phylloplane/Leaf | place: Guanajuato, Mexico | collected 2012-06-04
GGTGTAAGTCAAAAAGTAAATAATGCAACACTTACGACCTAGCGTTTAAAAATGATGTTCAAAGAAGACATGTAAAAGCTTAGCGGTAATGGAATGGAAGTGGCTGACACCAAAACTGGAAAGATGGATTACGGTGAACAAATTTAGACAAAAAGTGCACTGGGGAATAAAAATTTCCTCCGCCTAGCTTTCAAACTAGACGTGCGAAATATTCTGTCAAACATTCCCCACATCTTTCCCGTGGAAGTTGAGATTCTATTGTTAAAAGCACCCATTTAAAACTTTTTTCGCTGAGCTTGGAAAACACTGCAGTAAGACTTCGACTACACCAATCGTCGGGAACAGTTCGTATTTTTTTTTACATGGTAACTCCGTAAATTAAACATAGCGCATCGCTGGTGCCACCAACGGAACACAACCATCTCCATAATTTCAAATGAGAAAACCCTGTTGAGGTCTGCCTAACGAAGAAAACTACTTTGCTTCACACAAAGAAAAGTGTTATGTATGCTTCGTTTTGGACAGGTTTCTTTTCTATGTGCATCTGACGCAGCTTGTAAAATGCGAATGAGAAGTTCTCTCAACTGTACCAACCCCTCTCGAGTTTTTGAGACTTCTTTAAAATTTGCGGGCTCTTTGAGTCGCTTTTCTAGTCGGTGAACGCACAAATTCTCACTCGAATAATCCAACGCAACCCCACAATCGTGTCGAGTAATTTAGAACCTTGGAGCTTCGCTTGTATGGTGCTAAAAAAAAGATTGTGCAGTCTCACGAAAAAAAGTCAGCAGAAAAAAATTTGCGTGGGGGGTGGTGGGGGGGATCGGAAGTCCTATAAACGGATTACCCATTAAATTTTTTGCAGTTTTCATTTTGGAATGGGATTGAAATACCTGTCACAACCTTTCTGGTCGGGAAGTCAGGCTCGTGACTAAACTTAGCGCCATTGCATTTTATAATAATGCAGTATTAACGAGACTTCTCACTTTGTGTATAGTTGATAACACTGTTTTATCAGTTGATAGGTTCATGATTAATTTCTTGTAGCGAATAGCAACAATGCGAACCATATTCTCGTTGTGCCGTACATAATCGCCCGTCGCATCTGCTCCATCAAATTTTATGTCAAAAAGCAAATAACGTAAAATGAAACAGCAAGGCTGTTACTGATACCTGGTATATACGTGTTCACGTTTCAACAAAAAAAAGAACCCTCCAAAACACTTTCGTCAACAGACCGTAGCTGCACAATTCATGTTGGCAAATATTCCATACAGATTCGCGTTGATTGCATTCCAGCAATCTTTTTTTATGTCGCGTTTCAATCTGCCACAGATGTAACGAACGCTGTTGGATGAGGGCGGTGGTAAGAGGTACGCGGTTACGGGTACAGTTAACACAATGCTATGACGCTACGGAACCCTATACGCCGTTACACGCGAGGTGAACCTCCAGTGGCCAGTAATGCGAGGCCACTACAAGAAGGCCCGAAGAATTATCTTTGCCCGTCTCAAGCGATAACTTACGATATGAGGAAAGGGGGACACTTAAGTGCATTGTGGAAAGTATGGTTTACGCGTGATAACATTTTATTTGGTGATGGCTGGAGAAAGGACTTAACTCTGCAAAGAAACTTTCCCCAGCCATCGAATTCGCCATGCGTAGCTTCAATTCATTTTTTTAAATATTTTTTGCATTAATTCAACCTAGATTCTCGAGGTGAACGAGCTTAAATTAGCTTTACCTGATATCCTAACTTATTGACCTGGCCTTTAGTGGCATTCCTCAATTTAAAATGATCGAGTACATAACCTTACGTAAACTAATCTTGAGGAACAAATGACGAGGCCTAACGGAGTCTACATCAAACAATCATGAAAACAAATAAATGAATATTGCAGTTATCCTGGAGGTGAGTTTGGGGGTTGAAGGAAAAGGTCTATGATATCTTCGAGAGAGTTTGGCAATTTAGCCAGCATACTTGGGTCAGCAACAAAGACCATCGACCTTAGATAGGCCTTTGTAGTTGGACAAATAGAATTAGTGGATATGTTGGCGGTTAGTTTGAAGCTCTGGGGTGGCGGAGCGAAGTGGATTGCGATGGTACTGTTTGTCATCCTTTCCTTCATCTCGCTTGTTTGTGCTTCATCACACCAATGCTCTCTCCTCCTCACACCTTCACTTGCCCACCGCGTCCTCCTTACGTAAATATCAAACCAGGAAAATACTCTGGTCTTCAACAGATTTTCCTCATGCGAGGCAATACTTCAGGTATCACACGGAACAAGACTATCACTTGGGTAACATGATTTTTTCTTTTGAACTGAATAAATAATTGAAGAAGTACGGTACGAAAAAATTTTTGCACAGTGTGTGTTACGGATATCTTCATAAAAATTAAAATTTCCTCAGGTTTTGGCGGATATGTTTCTTTATGGGATGAACCACCGATATGAATTTATCACTTTTTGCGTGATGTAAAGGTAACAATATCTTTTTTCCATGAAATATATCACCACATTGGAAACAACCCAAACATGATTTGGCTTTGCCAATCACATGTGTTTGACAAAATAAACATTTTGGTTAGCATATTCAATGCGACTTGAATAAATTATTTCTCCCTGATAACTTCAAGAAGGCGAAAACTTTGGCTATAGTTTAGCACTCAGGAAAGAAGCTACCACATACATGACCATCGTAAATGATAAAAACGGATTTTATTTTGTTGAGCTTTTCTTAACTTTCTCTCTTCCCTCTTGAGTTCCTCGTCGAAAGAAAGAGGTCGATCCTAGTATTACTATGCTTTCCGCAACGGTCCAAACCTCTATGATTATTCCTCTAACAATCAATCTTAGTTCAAGGTAAAAAATAAAATTGACTGATATAATAAAATGTGCCGTTAATTGCAAATGCATGTTTAGTTGTCTGAAAGAACGTAGAGTCCGGAGTAATGAGGTTTGTTCACATCTTCTGCCCAATTGAAATCCGTAAATTGCCTGACCTCTTAAAAGTCGTCAGAGCAGTTTTCTTCCTTTTTCACCTAAAACGGAAATAGCATCAGAGATAGTGAGACTACGTTGACTCGAAGTTGGGAGCAGCTTGTTGGCTGGAGACAGCGCAACGGCGTAAATTTTAGACAAGTACCATTACTGTACAATAAGACACACAAGAGAGGTCGGGGAGTGCCAAGTTAGATTTTACTGTCTGAAACCTGATGCTATTTAGTGTTCCTGAGTCACGCTGATTTTTTTTTAATTCGTTTACTTAATTATTACAGATTTTTAGCCCCGTGCGAACCATTTTAGTTCAAACACACAAATCGGAAGGCGTTCGTCAACACTGCCAGTTATGTTTGTCTCGTCGACAATAACTTATTGTTAGATTGGGTGCGGAAGTATCTTGGGTTCTCATCACGTGAACACCTATGAATACAGCCAAAAAGTAACGTTTTTTTGGCCGTGAATGCTACTTTCAAATTATTTAGTTTTAATCTTATGTTCGTGTCGTTGTTACATTTTGCATCCGCCCCAGCTTTTGGTGGCGGAGAGGTTTAAACACTATCGCAACTTGATCGTGACAGAGTGAGAGACCCATCGCCCCCTGGCAGTTGTACTTAGAAATGTGATATAAAAACAAAATCTCGTTCCTCTTGGAAACAGCTGTATTTGTTTCAACGCAGATATACATCATCAAAACTTAAAACATACCTAATTTGAGCGAGTCTCACTCGTAGCGTATGACCGACTTTTCCTAATGGTTTCCAAGGATATATAACCACTTCGTGGTTATTTACTGATAATATGAGTTTACTGCCAAAGTTTTCATGGAAGGAAAAGTGTTGTAGCTCCCTCTTGCATTTCTTGCGGTAGCGACAAACTTTGTGCGTGTGTTTTGATAAAGTACAAAGGAGTAACTGAGATTGTCTACTAACACCGTATTACTCTTATAGTAAACGTATTTACCAATGAAGGTTGCAACTATGGTGGTCCAAGAGACCAGCTTTTAACAGATAATAGATTCAGGCATCAATATTAGATAGGGCCGGTTCTTCGCATAAATTACGATTAAAATTTTAAAGATTAATGTTTTTGCATTTAGCTTGAGGAATGGTGAAATCTGAGCAGGATGATAGCAAAGCGAGGAACAAGACTCCTTCGAATGTGACGGGGCAAGGCAAGCCTAATATTCACGTAACTTAGGTTAATGTTGCATAAAAAAGGAGGCGGTTACAAATTGATACACTACATACATCATGGTTTAAGCATGCACGGTTCTCCATTTATGAAACGCAACATCTTAGACTGAGATGAGTGCATCTTGGCGAAATCTAGGCTTGGACCAAGCTCGGACAATGTTTGAGAGGAAAAAATAGGAAAGAAAATTACACAATTTACTTGCATTTAATCTACGAGGGGAAAGAATTAGGTTTGGTGATGCTATGAAAATATTTCATTAAAACTACGTGATCCCGAAACTATCCGGGACTGTTCATAAGCCACTACAAGTTTCCGTTCTGTTCTTAAAGGCTTGTCGTGTGAACATTCTCATACATCACTTACAGCGAGCCCTTGTCATCAGATCCGAAGGTTAATTATGATTGGGGGCTCAGAAAAAGAGGTCGAACTTTAATTGATAATGTTAAGTAAGTACTGTGAAGGCAAAGTTTGGGTTAATATTTGTTTTCCCAACAGAAGTGCGGTCATTTAACACGTATTGCTAGATCTGGTAGTATTTTCGTTGTGACAGATTCCACGCGGAGTGAATTTTGTATTCCAAAGAAACACTATATTATGGAAACTGCGTTTTATTGTGTCAGAAGTGCGAGTAATTCGGACAGAAATCTTTTTTGGCTGTAGCTTCGTATTACCACTGGCAGCACATTCAGCGCAGAAGATGTACTTAAAATTGTAGTGACCTGCGTGCGAACGAATACGGAACTCTACTTCCAACATTTTTCTCCTGGGAAGACATGAATAAGGCCGTGTGGGAAGCCGGGTTAAGGCGAACTAAAGCGCGGCAGCGCGATGTGCACTGTTCTCTACACTTGTTCCGCCATTATTTATTTACTGATAGCCAGCCTTCTTAAAACCTTTGTCTTCCAGATGTCCACTCATTTCCAGTTTTACGTGCCGTATTCTTTGTGTTATTTTCAAACACGTTATTCGCCTATTCATGAAACTTCATTACTTGTATTCTAGAAGCAAACACATTTTCCGGTATTTCCTGATGAAAACAGGAGCCTTTAATGAGACTTCAATAGTTTTCACCCCAATTTCGTTCTTTTAACTAATTTTAGATCACAACGATCAAAAGATGAGGAAGTTAACCCAACGAGAGGATAAAAGTTTTGTAGATAGAAGGCAGAATATTGTTTGAGGCAGAATATTGTTTGCAATGACTTCCTTCTCCGTGAAAGAAACGTGTTGGCTTTCAATGATTCTCATCTAGAACTTTTGTACGGCAATCTGCTGCTATGAGAAATTTCTTTACCAGTTATCTTTTACAGGCGAGCATTTAAAAGGCTGCCTTCTGTACAAGAGAGTAAAATATGGACCCCAATTTCAGCTATTTCGCGTTGTCTTTCGAATCGGAGCGTCTTGCACGGTTGACCACCGAAAAAAAAAATCCCAGAGCTGAATTTGAATGCCAGACGCTGCAAGGCGGTTTAGATTCTATAGAAAAAAACGAAAAAGAGAGAAGAGGGAGAGGAAAGTATTAACAATAAAACAAAAATAATACAAACAAGGTTTGAACACGCCATTAAAAATTACATTCGGAAAGAGTAAGTTCGGAAAGAGTAAGTACGTAAAGTAAAAAGTAAAACCTTACACTCCCCAAACAGAATCTGAATCATCTTAACGATAACTTCTACCCCTCCAGTCCTGGCTTGATGTGACCTTCAATTACAAGACTAATTACTAATGACAATTACTATACAAGACAATTACTAATAAGGTTAGGTATTTTCAACCGGTTTCTAATTCTGCCTGTCATTACTTTTAAATACTGCGGGTTGGATACCATTATGTGTCTAGAGTCTCGCTAAAATGTCACTTTCAGCTGGACAATGAAAGACGGAGCACAAGAGGAATAGAAAATGCAGCCTTTATAATTCACAGTACACAACTTTGCTATGCTGATGTCCTCTCCCCCAATAGAAGAAGGCAAGGAAATCCGCTTCTTCCGGATCACTGGAAGCCGTCCGTCGAAATTACAGAGCAGAGAAAGTAAAAGTTGGCCTTGGTACCGACACTGCATCGGACTCCAAACAACAATCGAGGATTCAGAAGCGTAACCATCAAGTGAGCTTCGCCAACTTTGCTGCACTGTTTCCTAATCAGATCCAATCGGCTATTGTCAACGTAGTTTATTTTTAAAAGTAGGATCCATCCGCAGCCGATGAAGTGATTGATGAGTTGGTGTGTCCGAAGTTCCGAATGCGATATCGTCCTGGCGACTATCTTGATTCTGATCCATTCTATGGACCATCCCTGAGTGCTTCTTCATTGTTTCCGACATGGCTGTCACCATTATTATTGCGATGTGGAGGATAAGTTGCGCGTGCTCTTTCTAGTTTAATTCGTTTTTATCGTCTGACATTTATGTGATGGAAAAGGAACATCGGGTTGTTTTAGTAAAATCCTTCCATCGAAAACGTGCATTACTTCGAAAATCCTCTTCATAGCTGGTTTATTTTAATGAAAGTTGCAGGACAGGTGTATCGATTGTCATCCTGAGGGTCCGAAACAGGTGAAAACAGAACTTTATCGAATAAGGCGAATGAAATCTAATCACTTGCAGATTGGTGGTTGCTACATCATCGTCGCAGGATATTCTTCGAAAAAAGTGGCGGCTAATCTGGATGCCAGGCGCAGCTTGCTTCTCGGAGCGGGGATGACAGATGACCGAAGAGCGAGCGGTATCGTACGGTCGAGTAGCAGGCTTCCCATTCCCAGCGCGGTGTGCGGCGGGAAGCTGGTCTGAGGCGGCGCGTCTCCTGGCAGAAAGCCAAATTGAAATCCCGGAGAGGTGTTTGAGGTTGTGGACGGGGACTACGGTGTCAACCGGGCGAAGGCGGGTACTCCAATTCGTGTCGAGCCACACGTCGATCGACGGACAGGGAGACATTGCTTTTCATTCAAGGAATAATGAATCCCGCCTGATATATACCATGCCTCCTGACTTGATTCAGCGCCTCGCATAATTATCCGGCCGAGCGGCGTATGGGATCTTTAAGATGAGACTTCGGCCTAGGAGAACAGCTTGTTTCATTTGGACTGAAGCCCAAATTTAATCTCTGTTGGTCATAGTTTCCATGCAAAACAAACCTTTTGGGTTTAGAATTTCCCAAGGCTATCTAGCAATTTTCTAGAAGTTATACAGAGGAGGTTTTTTTTTCGACCTGTATTGAAGTAATGATGATTTAACGGATTTATAAACGGTACTTTTACAGTGTAGTTGCTAAAGGTTACAGTTTCACCTTCCATGGACAAGCTGAACGAAGGAATTGGCGAGAACGGCATGTTTCCGAGAAGTATGCGCAATCCTTGGTGACAGAGCTTTAACAACGCAGTGTGCAGGGTACCTGGCAGCTATGTTAACTTGTAGTTGTCTGAGGCTACAGCCTAAGACGACTCAATCAAGGTTAATATAGTTGGGATTAACCTAAACCTAGCACACTCGGTTGGGTCTCGTTAATTCTCACAGTACAAAGAAGACTGAAGCGCGATGAACAGAGTAGAAATGACTTCCAGTTTTTAAAACAGAGAATAAAAGCGTCTTGAAAATAAAACCATAAATACATTACAGAATATTGCTTTGTGCCAGAGTTGATACGATACAATGTTATTAGAGTGGAAGGCAATGCAAGTTCTCACTCTTTGTGGGAATGGTGATGGTATTTCAATTGGGTTATTCGACAAAGTCCAAGCGCCCGGACAGCGAATTTTGAGACGTGGGTGTGAACGGAAGCCAAGGTTAAGTGATAAACCGCAAAATAATCACGTAGTGCGACCCTTGCAGCGCGCGTGCTAAGCGACCTGGGCGGAAGCGACAATCTGTGCTGCATTGTAAAGCTGGTGCTGGCACCTGGGAACTTCGGTAAAGGGTTGTAAGGAGGGGGTATTTGGGGCACGTGGGCACGTTCTGGGCGCCGGTTGCAAAGGCGCTAAGGCCAAAGGCAAGCGTTTCGCGGGAGGACACAAGACAGAAATAATCCTTGTTTCCTTCTCACGAGAAAAACTGCAACCTGATGGCACAACCTCTCATGAAGCCTCATGGAGGAGAATAGCCAGTAATGGCAGCTATTTATACAGCGTGTTTCTATAGAGACTATTCACCACAGACGTCGTTCCCAAAGAAGTAACACTTATAGCAAACGTGAAAATCAGCTAAATGTGAAAATGATCTAAAAAAAAAAAGTTGAAGATAATATTTGATGCGACGTAAAATTTCCCAGGCAGTGCGTTTCACATCACTACGTTAAAAGAGAATAATAATATTCAAAGATTGGTGTAACCGTAACTTAAATTTGATTGGAACGAAAAAAAAAAGAAAAAAAGAGAGAGAGAGAAAAAAAACAGGAAGAACACTAACCTACTTTGACGCAATCTTTTGTGACAAAGGATGGAACGATGCACAATGCGTCCAGTTTTCACGAAACAAAAACACGTTATTACGTACGTAAAAGAAAAACAGAAAGTCTTAAAAACAACATAGGCCTATGTGAAAAAAAATTGTCACACATGAAAATTCTAATTTCAAAAATTCTTAAATAAAATAATAATAAAAAAAACAAGAGGATACTCAGCTACGCCTCGTGCCTAACATCTCATTCGTAAAAACTATAAACCCTTAAAATGAGGTCCTACCATGGCGACAAAATGTATTTCAACACTTGCGAAAGTTTAAGTTTATTTTTCTTTCTTTCTTCCTTTTTTTTGTACACTCAAGTTTAATTGAAATTACTTAGGTGAAGCGGTCTTCCATTTATAGGATAGTATACAATGTTTTACGAGAAAGTCGAGTTTAGAAAGTAGTTACGACTCCAGAAAACATTCCCGTACCTAATGTGTAGCATCAATATAATGGGTGGGATGTTGGATAGGGTCACGTTTTTCATCAATTGTTCGAATTCGATTAATGAAAGGTAAGGTTACCGCACGTGTTTCTGTCTCACGCAAAAACAGGCAATAACTATCAACAAAACTTTTTCTAACAAGAAATTAAGCTTATTATTTTTGAAATAGAAGATTTAAAAAAAGTAGATTCCAAGACTACAGCGGTAGAGCATTTAACATATTTTCACATTTTGACGATTCCACTTACAAAATTCGCAAGCTTTTGAAACAATAATAAAGAGCGTCAAAAGGCGAAAATGGGCTAGTGTTTTGATGTTCAAGACGTACAATAGAATTTGAGGGGACGCGGACTACGAAGTGCAAAACGGTTGCAAACACGGAAACCGATATGTAGCAAACTCATCGTATGATAAACACCGTCGGAGGCAAGAAGGAGGGAGGCCTTCAATGAGGACAATGCTCCGAGAGGCTGCAGTGCAAAACAGTGGTGTGTTGAGAAACCACTTTACAGAGGACGCAGATACTTATCATCGCGTTAGCTGCAATTAATACTTTATTCTCAACGCCTCATTCCGTGTCAAGTGGTGGCGGTCTTAACGCGTTGACGGTGATGATGTTTGAACAGCGTGACTGCCCACATAAAGGAGCCAACTAAGGCTTCCCAACCCAGCCCTTTACTGCAACTATTTCGTTGCATAGGGTCGTCTATTAAACACAGGATGTGCGATGGAGGTCAACATTGGTCCAAACTTGACAACGGGAGGAGGAGATTGAAAGAATCAACTTGCATTTAAGCTTTTAAACCTAATACAGGGCTTCGGACGACGATAAGAAAACTAGATTACAGCGGATCATCTTTACCAAAACCGTCCATTTAGTAGATGTCCTTCACTTTCTCTACTGAAAAACAGAGGCGAACGTCAAAAAATAAATATCGTTTCGGGAAACTTGTGAAAGTAGTAACCTCTTGAAATGTGTGCAAAGATTGAAGAAGTTCTGCAGTCATAAGATGGCGTATTGTGTTCCTGAATACGCTGAATTTGAATCTTTTCCCTTTCCTTTGTACCCCAAGAATAGTTGATTGCAGTGACCCTAACAATCGAATTCCATCGGAACTACAGGTTATCGGATTTCCGTATCACGTTTACAGGACCGCTTCCTACGAAAAGCATTAAGGCAGTGGTGTTTTGTGCGACTGAAAACAGCGTAGCTCGGGGACATAGCTATGCAAGCTGAATCGTTATTACTGAAAGCGCTGGTAAAGGAAGACATTTCCTACATCTTTCTTTCTACCATCGCCAAGTCAGATGACGCTTAATTTCCTGTGTTACTAAATATCCACCGAGCCACCGAGCAGTAAACAGCACCAGGACGATCGTTATGTTGGAAATCATGACATTTTGGGAAAGGTCTGCCATGTCCAGAAAAAATTATTTGTCTTAAGGTAAACCAAAATTACTCTTTGGTTGTGCGTAATCAAGGAGTATTCAATCCATTTGTAAAATAACAGATCTTCATTACCTGAAATGGGTATCCCAAGAAAACATTGACCCCGTTCAAAGAAATCGAGAGAAAGGAGATACCTAGCACGTATTTTAGACGAACGCTGCGCTGACAGTGGTTTATCCAGTTTGTGTTGGTCCATTATTGTAGTGTGACGCTTAGAAAGGGATGTCAATAGTTGAAAGCGTAAGTGAGACGCAGGCGGAAACGAGATGGCGAAGAGGGAGGGGTGGGTTCTTTGTGCGGTGTGGCTTGCCTTGGTTGGTCTACTTGACATTTCTCTCTGCTTGATCCCACTTCATCGCTGCGGTCTTGAACCCCGCACCAATTCCACTCTCTTGGGAACATGGACCAAAGCAAGAAGTCTTACAACTCATAATTATTCATTCCGTCGGTTTATTCTTTCGTAGGGAACGTTTCCAGGTCGACCTTCACCTGACAGTATCGAGGCTCATTCAAAGTCCTATTTGTCTACAACCCCTCTGTTGAGATACTGTATCACTTGATTGAGATTTTTTCATCTAAAAGCTATACTAACTCACATCGAGTTGACGAGGAGAGGGTAAATCAGGTATTCTTACCTAGGGCTAGGTTCATTTACCTGAAATTTTGAGGAATTTAGTTACTTTAGCTTTTAGTTCCCTACGATTAAACTAGGTCAAGGTTAACTCTGGTCAAATGTACAACTTTTACGTACCGTACTTCAACAAGTTCCTTGCGGCGCAGTAGCTGTGACGGGAATCCATGGTTACCTCAACAAAAGGTGATTCTTGACACCGTACGATATATTTCATGGTTACTGAAACGCCTGAACCGTCGCATTCTTTCGAGACCTGTTATTCTAAATATACTCGTTTTTCCAAGGTTTCATTCCGAGCAGCTAAACAACTTACTTCCTCCCATGTTTTTTTTTCTTTCTTTCTTTTCATATGCATCTTTTATTTGAATCAATCTTATAGCTACATCACAGTAGACCTTGTAATGTTCAGATTTTGAAATAACCACCTAACGGAAAAATTGGGCCTATAATAATTAAGAACATGGTTTCAAATCTCTGATTGTGATGGTGCGTTCCTGCAGTTCACATTACATGCTGGCGTCAGGGCTTCGAGGAACTATTGAGCGAGATTGAGTTCAATGAGTAGATTCTCAATTATGACCACTCTAGCGTCATGCAGTTGATACAGTAAGAAAAAATATAAGATTTAAAAAATCAAGCTTACGCCCGTATAGGCGAGGTAAACTTACATGAACCCACTTTGCCAAGAGTCAAAACATGTTAACGGAAAAAAATGTATTGTCTTACTTAACAAGAACAAAACGCCGTTTCCTTTGAACCCCAGTTTACGGTAAACATCCTAATTATCTTATGTAAAGAAAGATAAAATAACACGCACAAACCAACTTAATGTAAAAGCCTTTGAAATTACTTTTCTCCCCAGAAAGCTTCTGAGCCGCTATCTGAATTAAGCCATCCTCCAGCTGTATAGGAGAAAAAGAGTAAAAAAGCAAATCAGGTCCATTCCTGTTGCCTTCTCTTTAGCTTGAGGCTCAAAGGATCAGTGACAATAAAGGAAGTTATTTCAGAATTACAACTTTGGCGGTAGTGTGGTCGCTTTCACCTAATTTCTTTGTATGTGTTGCTTCACTGTAATCCCGTGGAGTGAATTTTGTTGCGCATGAATTTCAACGATAATTTTGTAGGCCCTCCATAGATTACTGAAGGAAGACCAGAGTCAAGTAGACGCAAATTTAACCTCGTTGGGGGCGACTTTCACTGATTTACCCCATTCGGTGAGTTTCACTGCCCTGCAAAAGAGTTAAACTAATTGTGGTTGAAAGTCTAATTTGGGGTGAAAAAAGTTGCATATTAAATTCACCCTATTTTGGAGGGTTAAATTAGCCCAAGGACTTAGAGTGTTCTCCACTCGATTTTTCAGATATTACATTTTGTACTTTGGGTGCTCTACACTATTACAACCTTTTATACCGTTAATATCTTGCCCGTATCAAAGCATACCCCCAGCTTGATTACAAATCATTCGCATAGGTTATGGACCCTAAACTTCAACATCACTCAAATAAGTGGTCCAGCGGGGAAAAAAATATACACAAGACTTTTTTTTTTGAATGTTGCACGCGTATCTCATCGGGTAAAATTACCTACATTTTAAAATAATCAGCATTTGAGAGGCAAGCTGTGATAAATTTGAGGTGATGCCCCTTTCCCGTGTTAATTCTCGAAAGACGCGTGACAGTGGGTTCATGTCAGAATACTAGACTTTATGGAGGTGACTAAATAGCTCATTGTGAAGTGTTGGTGCTTGTGGAAGTTCGCAGACTACCTCCAATCAAGGTAATATTGCAATCTAGTTCGACTTGTCTGTGTACACACAAGGGTGTTTGCGATTGTATACTCAAAGGACTAGGTGGATATGTAAACATTTGCACAGTATAACACGAATATTTTCCTTGTCACGTGCAGCGTCATTAATTCAAACACATTGGTTTTCCTGATAATTAAATTTAGTCTTTTTATGCATTATATAATTTCGCCAGAAAGCCCCACATGACAGAACCGACCTGAGCAATGGCATTTAGAGCTACCTCATAGGCGTTTAGTTTATCCATTTGATTAAAACATAAAATTCAAGCACAGGGCACACGATAGCTTCCGTAGGTAGAATTTCTATACCTGTGTTCTGCGTACCTTTCATTACGTTATGAAACATAACCCATAACCGACTAATTTACCTCGCTGTCATTTTATGATGATACCATTGGAGCTTAGAGAACAGTTGAAAATATTGCCACCAATAGCAAAGCTTTTAATATCCTATCGTACAGAAACTGGCGGTTCTAGGTATCCTTGTTTGTATCGTCTTGATATCTGAGTCTGACACATTGCCATTCATAGCCTATAACCGATATCTATATGGCATCTTTGGAGATACTATGAACAAGGAAGATAGTGTGATGTCCACGTTTCTTTCCTGACTAGTCCCCTTCTTCCTTTTCAATGGTGGGTTTCGATAAGCTGCTTACAATTTTGGTACACTGCCCTAGTATATGCGAGGGACGATATTGGAGAAAGATTGCAGTTCACACCCACTTTGGTTTGGGTCGGCTTCATTCTCATGGGCTGCTCTAAACCATGCATCATCACGTCCTTCCCAAACCGATCGATAGTTTCTTCGTACAGTGTAAAAACGAAACATTTCTTTGTCGTGAGAACATGTACTTCCAGTTGGAAATGTAGCATAATTCCTCCACGTTCCAATGGCTCAAGCATTAAATCACAACGGTTATCGATACACCACCGTGTCCATTTGGCTAACACTGGATGACTTTGCTAGGGTTAACTTAAAACTTTACGCTGATTTGTCATCTCATAGCGTCGGTTAACTCAATCTTGGGGAGGTTGCCTTACCGTAGGTATAGAGTCAGGTTAAACTACGTTAACCTGAGCTAACCCAGGCTTAGTTAAACTTAGAAATGCAGGATCTTCCTCAATTTGTTAACTCTTTACCGCCTAGTGATGCCGTTCGGCAACAGAAAAATATATTTTTAAGGATCTTTTCAGTTCATTAGTGTCTCAATCAAAAAAATATCAACCCACTGGAGACCATAAATTTCATAATTTAGGCATTTTACAAAGCTTAAAATTGCTTATTTTGGTGGGAAAAATCCCTCCAATCTCTCTTAAGCTAAATTTCACACCAGATACTTTGGACTGTTAAGGGTTAAGGTCCTTGCAGTTCCCAAACATAATACAGCTTACTCCTGTATTGAGAATTAAAATTCTCAATTTTTCATTTGCGTGGTCGAGCGACAAGTTGGCATATTTTCGTTTCTCTTAGGCTTGCAGTTTTCAGCTCATGAGTAGGGAAAGGGAAATGATATTTATACTGAGCGAAAATTTAGAACTGGGCTTCTCGCTTGTCTTGGTTTGGATTTTCTTTTTGCAGTGCATTGCATTCATTCAAATAGATTGTCTCTCTACGCCGTTTTACCTGACGGTTGCGTTGCGTCCGATATGACAATGTGTTAAATAATTTTGAAGAAACCGTTAAAGTTTTGTTTGTCGCGATAATGTTTATATTGTGTGAAACGTAATTCTTAAATCCAAAGTTTAATTTTAGTGTACTCCAAAGTGTCTGTGGGATAAGACTGTTGTATCTCCAGTCTTGGATTATCGATATCTTTGTAAAATGGGTAAGATTTTGTACATTCGCATTCCACATGTATCAGGTTCAAAATAGA
>Ga0058701_10002106_pt1 | contig 14844 bp, 7 predicted proteins | sample AgamicOrMae_FD_97039 | JGI IMG/M metagenome (GOLD analysis project Ga0058701, IMG submission 97039) | Agave microbial communities from Guanajuato, Mexico - Or.Ma.e | ecosystem: Host-associated > Plants > Phyllosphere > Phylloplane/Leaf | place: Guanajuato, Mexico | collected 2012-06-04
CCATTGGACTCTATCGTCTTCCAAGACAAATTTTCTTGGAAGTTTCCTATGATTTCCGCGTTAGTCTTGAAATTAAGAGGTCTCTTCGAGTTGTTGGCTTCAAAACTCTACAAATGGCTGAAAAAAGGCCCGAATTTCGTCACAACTTGATCAAAACCAGATAAAGGTTGGGATGCATCCGGGGAAAACGCTGCGGACTTGTCCTGTGATTTGGATTTACGATTCTTTTTGTGGCTGGCCTCATCGCGCCGCTCGGCTGTCGCCGCCGCCGCTCGGCTGTCGCCGCCGCCGCTCGGCCGTCGCCGCCGCCGTTCGGCCCGCAAATCAGCTGCTGCTAAAGCGAACCTCATTACCGCTATAAAACGCTTGTGGCTCTCTTGTTTTATAAACATTCACAGCAAGTAATCTGCGCAGGTAAAAAGGATGGGCCGGGACGATTTTCCCCTTTGCAAACTTGCGCTGACAATCAGTTCATGTATTTATTAATGGGTATGTCCCCTAATGGAGCTACTGCAAACTTTTACTCTTTAGCTTATCTCTAACAAATATTTACTTGGCTTCGCGGCACATGCCGATTGCATTTCCTTGCCCCAGAGATGAGAACGGCTGCGTTTTGTAAGCGGGTTGGCTGGGCAATGCCGTTCCTGTCCGTAAGGGTGGTACGAGTCACCCGGTGCAACCCAGCTGGCTTATCCAGTTTCCGTATTTAGAAAGTACCGTTACGAGGAATTTTTCAAAGCTGCAATTAGAAAGCACGTTTTTCCGCTTAATCATGTCGAAATAGTCTAATGATCACTGATTTTTTTAAATTCTCTTTCCAGTATTATTGCACCTGGTACGAGTGTAAGATTTGAGCCTTCCTTGTATCAAACAGATTTCAATAAAGGACGACGAATATAACCGTGTCGCACGCTAGGGCTCCTAAAGAGCATTACGTTGATATATCTATTGATATATCAAACTTGAAAACCCAAAAATACGCAGCACTCCCATTTAACCCACTACCGCCCAGCGATACCGTTCGGAAACAGAAAAAATATTTTAGAGAATCTCTTCAGTTCAGTATTGTCAAAATTCAAAAAATATCACCCCTCTGGAAACCTAAACTTCAAAAATTCAGGCATTTTTCCAAATTTTAAAATTGCGTAATTTAATGGGAAAAATCCTTCGAATTTCTCTTAAGCTAAATTTCACTCCAAACACTTTGGGGTGTTATGGGTTAATCATGCATAATCCAAATGTGTTTTAAGGTAATTCCATTCGTAGCAATATCAATGGTTAGCTATTTACAGGCCTTTTTGATATTGTACACGTCTACCTTAAAAAATACGATTTAGGTATGTCTATTTTAATGACACATCGGAAACAGGTCTAGGACAACCCAGGACAGATATTCAGTAACTATACCACAAATAGAAGACTACTTACGAAGTGCAGTTTGTTTTTGATGCAATGATCAAACTATCATAAGATTGATTCACTCACTGATCTTTATTTGTCCATTTTACCTAAATTAGGTTTCGGTATCGTCATTTTAGGGGACTTCAACTCTACGTTGAGACGAACTTCCGTCTAGGTCAAAACTAAATAGCGGCTTGTTTTGAATTCATACGCAATTTTCAGCCAAACCGAAGTTTTCTATCGAACGTTGCAAAATGAGTGTCCGGCCTCCGCCCACAGGAGAAACGCCACATGAGGGGGGAGGGGGAAGGTGCGAGGCGCCTTCGGGTGCGAGAGAGACAACGGCAGTGCGCGAGTGAGACGGAAGACCGGCGCCGTCTGAAAGGGTTCTCGTGTCGCTTGTGATCGCCACTCCAGCCGCAACATCGGCGGTGCAGCGCGGCGGCGGCGGCGCCGACGGACGCAGCGGCATCGCCAAGCCGCTAAGCGTCACTTAATTCGTCCTTTGGAATGACTCTGCCTAAAATTATAAGGATGTCTTGCCTTCAAAATCGCCCATAACCACGTGCAAAGGAACGGCCTGCTAGCTGTTCTCTACGCTCTTACGTTCTTGCAACTCTATGCTAAAGTTTTTGAGGATACATTTCCCATGCGTTCTACCGCATTCGAGTCAGATCGCATAACCTCTCAAATAAGCCAGATGCAGCTTACGACGACCAGGTTTCTCCAGCCGAGATCAGGTTGAGCTACGCTCAACACAGATTCTTTACCAGCTGGAGTACGACGCCTTTAACCCATAACAGCCCAAAGTATTCGCAGTGAAATTCAGCTTAAGAGAAGTTGGAAGGATTTTTTCCATTAAAATACGCAATTTTAAGCTTTGAAAAATGTCTAAATTCTAAAATTTCAGGTTTCCAGAGGGGTGATATTTTTTAAATTGTGACAATACTGAACTGAAAAGTTCCTCTAAAATAAATTTTTCTGTTTCCGTATGGCATCGCTGGGCGGTAATGGGTTAAAATACGGTATCAAAACAAAATTAACCTGCCCGGTAGTGTTCAGCATACCGATGCGTTGTTTTGACGATGTACCGCTATTTGAACCAGAGAATCCCGTGAACTGTTGTATAGGAATCGGGCGTTCGCAAGTGAAACGGTTGTTGGATATTTTCTCTAGCCAAGACATTACGCGATACTGAAATACTGTACGAGCCAATTGGCATTCATTTCACTCTCCGTGTACGTAAGAGACTCCTTCCGCATTTGGATTTTATGACGCAGACTCGTTCCTAACTTTTAAGGTGCACGTCTTCAATTAGACCGAATGGTACGCTTGACAAATTGAATGTAAATACTTAAGCAGAGTGGAGTACATTGTTTCGGAGCCTTTGGGAGGGAAGCCGCAACGAACACGTACATATAATACGTTACGGCCCTGCCTACACGTCGCCTCCACAACGAGACACTCTTCCGGGTCACAGAAACTTTGAAAAGGTTGACGAAAACCAAACTAAATTTGAAAAGAAATCTCTGTAAATACGTTTTCCTTAATGAAAATGATGATAATCGATCCAGGAATTTCTTCCTGAACATCCACCGGGAACTGGAGTGAAGGTTTTGGGTTCGGGTAGCTGTCATAAGCGCCAAAAAGCACGAGCGCCAACGCCGCAAGCGCCAATCCGTAACCGCCAAACGAGAAAAGTCGCAAACGCCAAAGTTCAGAACCGTTATTAAAACCTAACTTAACCTAACCTAACTTAACCTAACATAAAGTAACCTAGCCCAACGTAACCTAAGCTACCTTAACCTAACCTATCAAATGATAGGCCTACCTATCATTTGGCGGTTACGAACTTTGGAGTTTGTGGCGTTGGCGCTTGCGAGTTTTGGCGCTATCGAACGCCCCCCTTCGGTTCGAGTCCCAGTTGTGGCTTTTTTTCCTCATTCCGATCGTAAACTACGTATTTTTAAAGAGTACGTTGAGGCGCGAAAGTAGCCATATTCCCAGAGCATGGTTAGAGTTGACTATTAATTTTGACGAAGTGTTTAAGAGCCTCTCGAAACTTGGCGCCATCGGGCGTATTCAGCAGTCGCGACACAACTGCGGGAGTCTTTGGGCCCCTGATCGAACAATCCTCTCGGGAGGCTAGCAACACTTATGGCTGTGTTTGAAAAGGCCGTAAGTGTGCAGTACATCCCTGTATATAACTCTCTCATGGGTGGTCGTCCCAGGTGTCTAACAAGCACTACTTAAGACTTGTCGCCGACGGGACACCCTTAGGTGTTGGGTTATCGTCCTTTCGGGAAGGTAAACTTGTGTTAGGGATCCTACTAAAACAACCTACCATCTTATGGCTTACTTAAGTGCCCCTCCTCACTTCCACTTTGTAGAGTGAATATCTCCCGGATAAAAACTTATTCGCGTTTTAGGTTGTCCTGTATCTGTTTTGCGGATACAGTTAAAACAGAATTAAATCGCTTTACATTCATGACTAAGAAAATCGTAACCGCGGGGAAAATCGAGGGTATAGTTAGAGCGTACTGTGTTTAAAAATTTCTTAAAACCTTGACAACAGTGCTTTTCTTGGTAGAACGACTGTGTTTTGGTACGTCTGACCCCTTTTCTATGGTTCACGATTACTTGTAGAAAAGTTATTTGATCTCCTCCAAACTTTTAGGGAATCATTTTTTACATGAGCAGACGTAACCCCATCGCTGGGGCATCCATTCCTCATGGAAAGGATTCGAAATTTTTTGCATCTTGTGTTTTATCTTGATTAAGCTGTAATCACATTTTTTAGAATCAGCGTAGATATAAAATTAGGTTATATCAGGTTGGATTATGTAAGGTCACGTTACGTTTAGTTAGGTTGTGTAGGGTCAGATTATGTAACGCTAAAGGTAAGGTTAGGTATGGATGGTTTACTTAGCTTAGGTGTACGATTCGCAAAAATCCATGCACCCTAAATTTAAATCAGTAAGAGTTTCTGATAATCAGTGAAAATTCACTGAATGCCAGTCAATATAGTTGAGTTGATGAATGAAAAGTAGAGATGTTAAGGTTAATCAATGAGTTTTTCAGTGGTGCTATATCGACTGAACATTCAGTAAATTTTCATTGAATCTCACTCTCACTGATTCAAATTCAGAGTGCAGTAATGTCTCGCTTCAATCTAATAATCCAACAAACGTTTCTGCGGCAAAACTCATCCTTATAAAAACTAAACAGATGAACATAAAAATCTTGTAATCCTTTTTTTCGGATAGGCAAGTCGACGAGAAAAGTCGATTTCCACCGAAGCTGGTAATATCGATCTCAGCTGATGTGAGTGGCGCCGCCATGATGACTCACCTCCGCACGGCGCGGCGTTCAAACAAACAAACAAACAAAAAAACGACTACGTATTACAACTAAGCGAGCGCAACATGCCATTTGTCCCACAATGAGCCGTCCATTTGAGCCCCTTGATAGCTGTTAGTCGCTGCCTCTTTTACTGTCCTCTGCCGCGCCGCCGCGCTGGACCCGGCAGCGAGACCCGGCTGCGAGACCCGGTTGTGGGACCGACCGGACACGCCGCTGGACACACAAGCCACTGGCTAAATTTCCCAAAATTCGCGGCTGCGGCTCTCAACTATAGTCCCCTTGCAATATGGGACTGTCTTGTTAATCAGGACCGTAAAACGCAGACGAAAGAGCTCCATGGGAGTTGGAGAGAGACAAATGCCTGTTCCATTTCGGAGGGTGTTAATGTGCGAGAACAACGGAGATGGAAATGCGAGAGAAAGAGATGGAGCGCTTGCTCGTCTTTCTTCCACAAAACATGTCCTTATTGAATCATTCTACGCCGCCGCCAAAAAGGAGACCGTTATTTTTTTTCTAGAACTTGTTTATATTTGTTTCCTGGCGCGGCATTGTTAGGCACTCCGCCTTGAGTTTCTTCATCCATCAGTAAAATCTACTATTTTATATTCTCTGAATGATTGAGATGCTGTTTTGCATTTTGAATCGCTTTTCAACAGCGTCAAACCTAGCTGGGCTGCCCTCTCGGCGAAAACGAATGGAGCGATACAAAAAGTAAAAAAATCAAAAGCAAAAGTAAAAAAAAAGGGAAAAAAGTGAATAAAGCAAAAGCACCGAAAAGAGAACCTAAACTAGCTTAACCTCAACTTTCGTTTCCAAGCGAAGCTACCGCGAAGAACAGCATAAGTCACATAACCTAAAATTTTGTCCTTAATTTTCCCAGTGCATTTAGGGGTAAACTGAATAGGGCAGAAAACGCCGCATGCACAGAAAAGAGAGCGAATTTTACTTGTAAAAAACATGTAAGATGATTTAAATATTCTCACTTCCGAAGTATCGCTGTGATCGAAGTTCAGCCAAGAGCTTAATCTTGTCACAAAACGACTACGTCGGACATATCAAACGGTCTGCTTATACTGCAGTTAAGCGGTTGTGAACTCTGTTTATGTAGATCAAAGTTCTAATAGGGTCAAATCGTCGACGCTGTAATAAATTGCTCCCTCCCTCCCCCCCCAATCCGGATCAGTGGAGACAGAAACAGTCGGCCGGGGCACTTCGTTGGACAAATTACACAGGCGTCGGTGAAAAATTGCCGAGCTGCCAGCCCGCCTGCCTGCCAGCCCGCCTGCCTGCCAGCCAGCATGCCTGCCTGCCAGCATGCCTGGGAAGCAATGCCACGAAATGTCTTCCTCTTTCCGTATCCTGGGATTCTACGGTTTTACCGAAAGTTCAACGTTTCTTCACTATTAGTCACTATTTCCAGACCGGTTCAAACATTTTTTTTCGGTTTGAAACGAATATTTTTCTTTTTTTTCAGGATTTGGTGACAAGCACGGCGGATTATCAGGATCTAATGGAATACGACCAAGTCTACCTTTAATCTAACCTTCCTCCACCAAAATTGACCTAACGCCAGCTTTTAACCGAATCTGAATCCTGATCTCAATTACGCCAACCTGACGGGTAGATGTCATAAGCGCCAAAAACCACAAGCGCCAACGCTGCAAGCGCCAATCCGTAACCGCCAAACGAGAAAAGTCGCAAACGCCAAAGGTCTTTACCGCAATACTAACCTTACCTAACCTAACTTTACCTAACCTAACTTAACCTTAACCTTACCTATACGAACTTTGGCGTTTGCGACTTTTTTCGTTTGGCGGTTACGGACTGGCGCTTGCGGCGTTGGCGCTTGTGGTTTTTGGCGCTATCGAATGCCCCCCAACCTGACCATAACACCAAATCAAGTTTGAGCATAAATTTTTCCTCTTTAGAATAAGTACTACCGGCACCGATCTTTTAATGGAAAATTAATTTCATTTCCATGTTCGTCCAGAACTTTAATATGTTGTGCCAAATCAATAGCTCTTTCCACTGTCAAAACATAAAATGCAAATTTCTTCTACCAGAATAACATTAATACGAAACGAGAAAACCGAATCATCACAGAGTCCCTTGCTCGTTAGCTGTCATATTTGTGTACTAATTTAGGGAATGTTTTCGAAAACCTACCAAAATGTGAATTTACATTAGATATCGGTACTTGAAGTTACAAAAACGTAGTAATAAAATGTCCAAAAAAAATTGAAGGACCGCTCACCATTAAGTGGTGCTAATTTCACCTAAAACAAACATGTCCTTGTTTGGCAAAAGTGCAATCGATCAAAGCGGCCGCAAATAAAAAGGAAATGTGACTGACTCTCCTTCTCTCTTCCCAACAAAGTCGTTGGACCATGAGTCGTTAATCTCGACACCTGCTCCCAACAAAGGCGTCCGGCGGACCGGCGCGGCGCCCGCACCGACCCGGACCCGTCTACATTCAAATTTACCGCGTCGCGGCAATTCTCTCAAGCGCGAATCACCGCCCAAAACTGCCGCCATTTTTTTAAGATTCTCGTTACAACTCTGAATTTTCATTTGGTAGCTTTTTTCAGTGATACCTATTTGAAAGGCTGGGTTTCGCACCTGCTGTGTCGACCTTTCGTAACTAACAGTTAATGGAGTGGTGCACAGATATGAACACCTAACCTCAAATCATGGTCGACAAAACCTAATACCACTGATTTCTCGGCTTCCGAGTAACTCCGGCCGAAAAAGTAGCAGTATCGGATACTATGGAGCACTCTAAATCTGAATCAGTGAGAATCTGAATTTTTTCAGTGGTGCTATATTGACGAAATTCAGTGACTTTTCACTGAATCTCAGTCCTTTTCCCTGATTCAAATTAAGAGTAAGATGCATTAGGTATAATTAATATTGACAAAGTATAAGTGGTATGAGGCATGCTGACTTTAGTTTAGGATGCCATGTGATGCGCTCCGATCGTGAACGGAAGAAAAGAAAACAGGAGGTAAAAAAATAAAATTGAAATTTCGAACGAAGGAAAACTGGTTAATCTGTGACCGGTTGTTATTTAATCTTTGCCGAATCCTTAATGAGATGGCTTGCTAGGATCTCTCTTCCGCAAGAAGCACACGGGGTCAGATCCCTCAATAAAATCTCCTATTTTCTAAGAAGCGGGCACGCAACGTGATTAACGATGGCCTTAAAGTTTCGCAGACAACATAAGATCAACATCGTAAAATTTTGACCCGGACAGGGTGAAGAAAAGAAAAAGAAGAAAAGTGAGCAGGTCTGCGACTTCCGCCCTCGATGATTTGAGAACGCACCCAATAAATTCCATCGGAAGAGCGAGGCGCCAGCCGCCACCGCCACCCAACAAAAACAAAAGGTGGACAGATAAAATGTTTTAGGCGGATTGAGCTGTCTCCGTGTCGCGCTCACAATCAGCTCAAGGACCCTCAACGGGAAGCAGTAGGTGACGTGAAGGATTAACTTTTTCGAGCGGATTAAAAAGTAAAAGGCTCTGATTCGTGCGGGAGTCGAGAATTTGGCGGCCTATTCACAACTATGAACGGGAAGATGGAGGCTAATACATGAAGGTATGAAAAATTAACTTGTGTATCACAATTTTAAAAGGAAAATGGTGTAAGCTACCTAGATGCATGGATAATAATTCGCAATAGATCTGATTGTGAGAAATTTAGCGGCGTATTGCGAGAAAATTATGATTGGACACAAGAATAGACAAGTCACAGCAAAAAGAGAATCTTATTCGGATGCAACAAAAGTCAAATTATTGGTCTGAAAAAACATAAGTCCAAATATTTACTGAATTTCAGTTATCTCGATCTTAAAATAAGACGTTTATCGAAATTAAAAACCGTTTGAAATTTAGTGCATAATTGGACTGGATATGTTTTTGAGATCAGTGATTTGACTTTTGTTGCATCTGAATTTAAGATTCTCTTTTTACAGTGATAATTAGCGGTCTGTCGAGAGTGAAAGGGAAGATGGTAGTTTGATAGCGAAATGACTGAGTCTCAAGTAGGTATGAAGAATGTAGAATCTGGTGGAAATTTACCACCTATCCTAACCTGTCTAACCTTACTTCAGCTAAATGAACACTAGACGTGTTCTCGGAGACTGGAACGCGCGGGCTGCCATTCGTTTGCGTCGGCAGCACCTTGGAGCAGCGGCGCCATCTGGTGGTGACGAGCGGCGGGAGCTAGTAATTAAATGGCACTTCCTGCCGTATGAGAAATTTGTCAGTCTTATTGGGATGGTTTTACGGGCGATGTGTCGCTGATAAAATCAGGGACAGGGGCCCGGCGCGGCGATCGGCTCCGATGGACAACACGACGAAGGGTCACGTCACCCGGGTACGAGTAGGCCGACCCCGACACGGGTAGGCTAGTCTACCTCCTCGACCTTCGCATTGTTGTCACCTCCCGGAACAGATAACCAAATTAACTTTTGCTTTCATTGGGCTTCTCCACAACTTTGTTAAGCTATTGCTAAAAACAGTAAGAGAATTCTCTAGCTAATAATTAAATGGCGTTTCCTGTCGTATGAAAAAAATTAGCTCATACGGCTAAAAGCGAGTCCCGTTCCATAACAGACGATGTTTGATTCATTCGATAACATCCCTTGGATCAACGCAGGATTTGTTTCTATGTGGGGAACTTATAGCTTTGTTTAAGGAGACAATTATTCTTCGTTCTACAAGAATCGGTTTTGATAAGATAATGTACTTTTCTACTATTGTATAAGAGGGACGATTTTGCTGAAATTGGCACATATTGCTTTTGACTTCACCTAAAAGCATTTTTCCCCCCATAAAAAAATAAATAAAAAAATTAAGAGGGAGAGAGAGAAAAAAAAACTTTTTAAAATTGGATTTTTTAAATTTTAAAATAGGGTCTTTCCTTACACTAGATTTTCGAGGAGATTTTGTGGTATGAAGAAATTTCCACAATTTAGATAAATCCCCGAAAAATTCCTAAGGAGAAAAATTTGCTTAATTTTAGAGAAGGTCTGCATAATTTTTAGAAGGGTTGTATAATATATCAGAATGATCCTAAACGTATTCCAGAATCTGGGAAACGTAACGCACGAAGGATAAATAGTGTCTTCCCTTGAGGGAATTTCTCAGATAACAAGTCGAAGAATTTGGGCCGGCCTATCAGCGGGGACATCACGTCAGAGTGTAGGCCTACAGTGCTCCAATTTTAAGCTACCTCTTTTCTGTAAACTTTGTAAGAGGTAAAAAGAAAACCTTAATAGTATGGCGTCCTTGTCGATAGTATCGTATCAGGATATGCGAGCAATCCAGGTCACGGCTGGTTGTCTATAAACGGGGGCAGATATTACCGTAACAGCGGAACAGGTGATATGAGTAAACTACATGGGAATATCTGGTTTGTCTAGCTCGTAAATAAAAAGAGCTGGAGAAATGCATTCATCTTATAAATGAAACGTTGTTAACAGATCCTACAATCTGATATGGACAGGAATAAGGCGAATAGCTTAAAAGATATTTGATATTGAAGGACGTATTTGTTATCGCTAAAGGTATCCATGCGGAAATCCATGTGGAAAGTTGTCCTCAATGTGAATATCCATGAATGTTTGCGTCGAACTAGTCTCTAGTAACACGCTGTAAGATGGAATTTCAAACAGATATCCTTGCAAACATGTCGATCCATGAATCTACGGATGTCAGTCTGCAATTAAGTGTTCTTGAATTCAAAACGATATATCCATGAAAACTTGAACCAGGAGAGCGTTCTGATGAGTGGTTTTCCATTCTCAGGTATGGATTGCTGATTTTCAAACGTTTCAAGCTGCATGATATCCTTACAATAACTTTAGAGTCGTTTTACCTTCAGAATAACAGTTTTATAGCTTCTCAGGAGCAAATTGGTGGGTCGCTCCCCGACCAAAGGGGGGGGGGGTGAGGGGGGGACCCATGACCGCCCGCCGCGCCACCGATGCGTAATCTCACAGTGCCATCTGGTGACGGCTGGCGCCTATTTAATAGCGTGTCCCTTAACCAATTCCACATAAACCCATTCGTATTAACCTAAAAACCGATGGAATCATTGAAAGAAACATGAGTGGAAATCCCTTCTCATAGAAAGGAATAATACTTTTCCAGGGGGAGAGTATTTCTAGTTATTTGTTTGTTACATTAATAGTTAGCGGATCTATGGCTTTTCAATATTTAATCTGGTCTAGATGAAATATGGATAGGGACACTAAAAATAGTTTCACCAATGTATGTTGGTTTTAAACGGACCGGGAAAGTGGAAGGGGGAAGAAAGGTTGGGGTGGAAGGCGTAAATTTCATATTCCATTTTCGGAGCGATAAATCGATCAAGTGAGCGAACGACGACGGTAAGAACACTTTCTAGTTCCCCTCAATTGATTCCAACCTTCAAACGTAAAAAAACCGGACAAAAAATTTCGACTGAAAATTGCAAAAAATGGCAAGGGGGTACCCCTAGGTTTTTTTTTCTTCAAATTTTTGGTCCGAAATTGTTTCTTAAATGTATGGCTTTTAAAGATTTGATCTTATTGAGGGACACTAAAAATGGTTAGAACCAATGTCTGTTGGTCAATTTATCGATTTTAAACCGACCGGGAGAGGGTTAAGTTTACGGCCAGGAGGTTGGAGGGACAGGCTTAACTTTCACTGCTCTTTTGCCTAGTGCGGGCCGCGAATCAGCGATGATAATTAATACATTACAATAACTCAACGAATGAGACTTACAAAGAGGGATCCTAAAATGCCGACGAAAAGTGACAAATAGTGAAAGAAATAGTTTTTAGTGACAAAAAGTGATACAACCGACTTACTTGGTAAGCCCTGTGCATGTCTGATTCCAAGCAATGCGGTTCGAACTGAGGACCCATGTCGACGTAGGCCATGACTGAGAGTTCATCCATTTCGTTCGGTTTTCTTTTAAATTGAGTGTGGGTGAAAGAGGCGCCTTGCCTGCCGCATTTCCCAATTATGTTAAGAGCTTTCATCGGCGGTGAGCGGCTGAGCGGGCGCCAGCGCAGCATTGCCCCGCCTACCCCGCCCCGCGTAAGACGTCTAGATAACATTGTGGAAGAGAATGGACACCGCATGTATCTTAAATTATTCACCTAATGCACAGAGAAAAAGAGAACTTGGCTTGGCAACGCGACTTCAGCGCAACGGGAATAAAGAGGCCCTCTCCATCACGCTCTGTTTTCGAGACTTCGCTAAAAACGTCCAAAACTGACATCCAGGTTTACCTAACTGTAAACTTAAAACGAGGCATTTCCTACCTCCTATGTTCGATCTGTCGCGACGCCGAGACACGAGAAACCTAACCTAACCTCATCTAAGCTTCATGTCGCTTACCTACACTCGATCCGAACTGTGAAAACCTCCAAATCTGGCAAAACCTTACCTCACCTAAGCTTCATGTCGCTTACCTACTCTCGATCCGAACTTTGAAAAACCTCCAAATCTGGCAAAACCTTACCTCACCTAAGCTTCATGTCGCTTACCTACACTCGATCCGAACTGTGAAAAGCTTCAATTCTGGCAAAACCTAACCTCACCTAAGCTTCATGTCGCTTACCTACACTCGATCCGAACTGTGAAAAGCTTCAATTCTGGCAAAACCTTTCCTCACCTTAGCTTCATGTCGCTTACCTACACTCGATCCGAACTCCTGAAAACCTCAAAATCTGACAACACTGGAAATGACCTGGGCTGCGACGAGTTGTAAGGGTTGGGGCGATTCATTTGCTTACGATCTCGGCTTTGCCTGGCGCCTTTCTATGGGCTCGAGGTGTGATCGGCGCCCCGCGATCGCCCATTCACGAGATTTTCTGTCAGGGGGTCGGAGGGAGGTCGGAGGGGGGTCGGAGGGAGGTCAGAGGGGGCGCCACAGACCCCCGCTGAGCTGACTGCCCCAGCTGAACACTTTATTCACAAAAAGTTCGAATTCGAGACGCTGACAAAATCTTAGGATTCTGCAGTTCAGGAGGACCCATGTTACGCGTAAGGAGCTCGCGCGAGGAACTCTCATGCGTTTTTTTTATTATTACTATTTATTGATATTTTTATTTATTTTTATTAGGCTGCTTATTTCAATCTCAGAATTCTTCAATATTCCATTTCTCAAAATTCTCTCTTTAACCTTTAACAGCCGGAGCGAAATTTAGTATAAGAGAAATTGAAATGACTTTTTCCATTAAAATGCGAAATTTTAAGCTTTGAAAAATGCATGAATCAATAAATTTCAAGTTTCCATAGGGGTGTTTTTTTTTTTAAATTGTAACAATACTGAACTGGAAAGATCCTCTAAAATTTTTTTTTCTGTTTCTGAACGGCATCGCTGGGCGGTGGTGGGTTAATATTATCTAGATTTTTGAAGAAATTTTGTCGTAAATTAAAAATTTTGTATCCCTTATTTTTTTAAATCTATTTATTTATTTTATTTATTTGTTTGTATATAAAAGTATTATTAGAATTCAAAAAAGATGTTTTAAAATGTTAAATTCACAAAAGTTAAAAAAAATGTTCTTGAACTGACCAATGTTTTACCAGAGAAGAACACATGAGTCGCAGAGAATGCAATAAAGAACAGAAACAAAAAAACATTCCTTTTGTTCGAGGGTAAGGTTTTTTTGTTGTTATTTGACCTGACCGTACGTTTGCTAGTTGACCGCGTGGGCGAAGCCCCACGTGGGGGTGTTCGCAAGATGGGGGCGTGGAGGAGGGGGACGAGGTGATTTACTATTTACGGACTGGTATCGTGACAAGGTGCCCTTTGAGAGCTCTTGCCCTTCAGGCCGCCGTCTGCCTCCATGTCTTGCACATCACAGTTATGCTCAAATCCATTGATTATATCGAGTGTACCCATCAAGCGACGAAGTCCGCAAATCCATAACTGGTGGTCCTTGCAGATCACTTTTGTGTCCATCCAACAAAGTAAAGACTTGAAGCCCAAATAGAAATTATCGAAATTAAAAAAAGGGGGGGTCAATAAAGAGAGGAGGAAGTTTATATCTTATAGCCTACACGAAAAAAAATCAAAAAAATCTGCTGCAGCGAAGACGTTCATTAATATAAAGACAGAGAATATTTTTGAAATAGAAACTAATTATTCGCAGCAATAGCGCAACAATAACTAAATGATTTGCAGCAGTAGCTAAATGATTTAACAACTGCTGCGAATAATTATCAGATGCTGGAACAGAAGTTTATCTGGACATTCGTCCTTTGGTATTGTCCGGGTGTCCGGTAGCGCCTGCAAGAACAAACAGGTTGAAAATTGGTGAATTTTTCATCAAATTTAGGTCTTTTTTATATTTTTTTAAAGGGCCTAGAAGCTGCGTAACAAAGAAAGAATGCACCACGTAGTGATTCCGAAATAGTTTGCATCGTAGGAATAAAAGGAGTTAAACTATATGTGACAGAATGATAGATCATAATAATAATAAGAACGACTGTAACAGCGCAACAACCTTATGAATAAGGTTACGAATGGCAAATATATAATGTAGAGAACGAATACATATTTCAGAGTTTCATACCTTCGGCTCTTTAAGTATCCATCTTAAACCTCTATACTCGTTTATACTACGATTAGTTATAATTTATCATCAGTGAAAACGGATGATTAAGCTGAATTGGGCCAGGTTAGGTTTATCACATATCAATTACATATCTAAAATTATCGTGGTATTGGAATCAAATACAGCGCGCGGTGCGACAGCGAATCACAAAGCGAAGCCCTATCGCCGGCTCGTCAATGTCGACAAGATCTGTAAGCAGCAACATTGATGTGCTCTCACCAACATTATGTATGTTATTGGTGCCATTTACATGATTCGATACTTGCTCTTTTAGTGCCCTGCGTCTTTGGGATCGTTGCCATGGTTGCAATATTCGAAATGATATCCACTTAGGAATATCTGATCATCAAAGATCAATCCGATTTTATCCTTAATCTGACACAGGAAAGTTTCAGATTTACGAGTTAAAGTAAACGTATAAGTCAATAAGGGGAGGTTGCAACCTCCCCTAATTCATTGCAC
>Ga0058701_10002107_pt1 | contig 14844 bp, 6 predicted proteins | sample AgamicOrMae_FD_97039 | JGI IMG/M metagenome (GOLD analysis project Ga0058701, IMG submission 97039) | Agave microbial communities from Guanajuato, Mexico - Or.Ma.e | ecosystem: Host-associated > Plants > Phyllosphere > Phylloplane/Leaf | place: Guanajuato, Mexico | collected 2012-06-04
AATATAGTTTATCGCCGATTTTGAAAGGTGCGAAATTTACCATGGGATGCCTTCTTTCAAATAAACCATGTTTCATTAAATTCAAGAGTTCCGGGTCGGAGCCCTTTCCTTGTAAGATGTGGCAAGGAAGCTACTCATTATTTTTAACTGAATAAAGGTGGTGCTTACTATGTGCGTATGACAACCAGTGAGTGGCCAAAGTGGCTTTGTAAGTTTGGCGGAAGCACAACAAGGTGACGAGACCAAAGAGCCTAAATGGATAGTTGAGTAGCGTTAGCATATTTTCAGCAAACTCACTATTTTTACAATAAAGATCTTCATCTCTAGCGCACAATACTAGCCAATAGTACTCCGGGTGATGCTGGAGACCCACACCATCAGTACGTTTAGTTTTCTTTTATTTATTTTGAGACATTAACGAAACATTTGACAACCATCCGTACAGTTCGAATGATTCGCGATTGTATTTTACATATGCCTGAAAAAGATACGGATGATATATTAAAGAGCATCGCTTCCCCCCCCCCCCAACGATAAATTCCAGACTATGTAATTTCGTTTGCAGGACTTAGCAGACCTTGCACAAAGCATTGATATAAGGTACGCTACGCAGTGTTCGTAATAACGTTGTGAAATAGATGAAAATTAACTACCGAAGAGGTATCATCGGTGCTTTTCTCATGTCCATTTACTTACTTTAGGTGTTTAAAGGAAAATTAACAGAGTATAAAAGTAGATCCACCAGCAAATAATTGATGTTTCTAAGCCCAAAGCATTATTCATGTCTTTTGAAACCTTAGTATACAAGGATATCAAAATATCTGTTCGTCTCGTCGACTGCTTTCGATGGTGATGAAAGAAAATATGATACCTTATCCAACAGCCTCGTCATTTATTTTTTGACCTTTTCTAAGAGATTATATTGTTTACAAGCTAAACACATTGAATTATCCGGATTCGCGTTCGTATTGGAGTCAAGCAGCCGACGCGCACGGAGGCAGCCAAACTGTTCCGAAGATAGCTGCAGGCTTCTTTAGGTATTGTTAGTCTTGTTCTCCACACCAGCCAAGCACCTCATTGCACATGCACTGCTCTCAATCACACTCAAGTTCCTATTAAAACTAAAACTTCTTGAACACTTTTCTGCTTGAGAGCTTAAGACACGCTGGTTGACCCTCTTCTCTCAACTCAAGACACACCTGTGACCTGTAGCCAATCAACAAGATCTTTCTTGGCGGAAAGAAAGCACTTCTACCGATCTGACCACTGCTCTTACGCAGAAAGGTATCTTCGAACTCGATAGCTTAAATACCTGCTGTAATTTACTAGCAAGGAATTTAGTTAAAGCAAGGTCAAATTTGACAAAGATGCTGAAATGACATGAAGTAGCTTGAGGTTTCACGGGCAGGCCTGTGGCTTCACATACTTTGGAAATCCTACTCCCATTAGAACAGAGACCTTTCAGGAAGAGACTGCGGGCATATAAAACGTAAAGCTATCACATAACTCACCCTCTCATCATGACGTCACAATCATCTACCAATCACAGCAGCCGAAGCAGTTGTCTATTCCCTGTTTTAGAGTCTCTGGTAAAAGTAACGGCTAAATTCTCATTGAGCTCACATGGTGTTCCCGATGGAAGCATTGATGGCAACTTTTACCTCAGGCCATAACAACGTCGCTGTTAGGTGAATAAATCCAACATAAATGTGGTACAGACCGAGTTCAAACAAGTGTTCGACCAGCAGATCTTCAACATACAGGGAGAACGTACCGTCCTCTCACCTCACAATTAAACTGCCTTTACTTCCTTAAGGCATTGTTGTTGAGACGATGTTTCAAACAAGATATATTGTAAGCGCACTTTCAGTTTTTTAGCTGACTTTATCTTTGCGCCAGCATCTGACTCGCGATATTGTCCGGTTTTCTCCTGCCTATGAAAGTACGAAGGCAAGGGTCACATTGAACAAATGTCGCTAAACCGCGAGGCAAGGCGGGGTGCGGGAGAAGCGCAGACCATAGTCCGATTGCCGAAAAGCGTAGTCATCCCAGTCTCACACTGAAGCCAATTAGAGGCACGTTCCCTTTCGCCTTTTACTTTCACTTGACACTTTCTAAGTAGCAATACACTCAAAAAGACCGTCATGCTGTAACCAAAAGTCACTCATAAGGTCAACTGGCTGAACGCCTCGCAACAATTGTATCTAGCATCGGTTCCACAAACATTGCGACGGGCTTGGAAACCTCAGTCCTCTTTCGACAAATGCACATGATCACAAGAGAAATTAGAGCTGGAGCGGACATGATGGGACTGATCTAATACGAATTGCATTACGATTAGAAATCGCTAGCTAAATCTGCTGGTGTATTTATTCAAATTTATAATTGGCTGAATAATACATTTGTGTATTCCTAGGACGGTAATACTATTCCGGTATTCCAGACTCCGTGTTTACTTATACATTTCATTCCTGTGTTATGAGTATGCTAGAGAAATTGACATTTTACCAGATTTCCACAAGATACTGGGACGCATTTGCAAAAGACCAATGATTATGCAGTCTCCTGGAAGTAACCGTGTGGGTTCTCAACTCATCCACGAAGTGGTTCAAACAGAATGCGTTTCCATATAAAGCTTTTCTAGTGTGTCACTTGGGAAATATAGGCGAATTGTTGAACGGATGCTTTGGTAGATGCTTTCCTGAAAATGATTATCAGCTATAAAGAGACATTTCATTACTTCCGAATGTATGTCGTCCTCAGATCCATGCGTCGTCATATTTTTCCGACGCGCCTCGTTGCACCTGTCGGCTAAATTCATTATGATTGGCTCAGCCATCAATCAGGATCAACACAAAGTAAAGGTATTCAACCAGGGCAGTATTTTCTACTCGTTACAGAATCGAAGGCAGAGGTTTTCGTCTTTCGAGGTTAGGTCTTCTAGGTTACACACCAATCCCGACTTAATCACATTTTGTTAAGTAAACAAAGGTTCTAGCTCGTAAATCACATGGTATGAGAGATTGAGTGGCACACAATAAACACGGTGCCAAACCGACGCTTTTTTGCTGACGATCCCCATTTTCTCGACATAAATCATATTTGTGATCGGTCCCTGGGTGTGTGGTATGTTTTGATAAACGTACGACGTAAATCATAACCTAACGCGTCAGAGAGGCATTTTCTTAAGCTTGGTCCACCTGTCTGAACGTTGCCCCCTTCAAAATAAATCACGGTGCACTCTAGGGACCTATTCTTAAAATACCACAGAATCCCAAAAAATGTAAAAAATAAATACTAATTTAATGACACATCAAGCGTTAAAAAAAATGAAATCAAAAATGATCTCTAAGGGTTACTTAACTGCACAGAACACCATGTCTGCAAAAGTTAGGTATCTGGTTTTGAGACTGATAATCGGCATTTGCATCAACTGAGAATGCCGTTATAATTGTTTCTTTAACGGAGAAGTGAATGAGCACCTTCCCCTTACAACCGTTTCATAGTCAGTATCGAATGCCATTTTTTTCAGACACAGGGTCTTTAGGCTTGACATTTTTTTATGTTCCCGAAAAAGTGCTTCTTGATAACTGACTGTCTCACTTAAACTTGCCTCTTTTGGTACTCGATGAGTAAAAGGATGTGTACGCGTTCTCTAAAAGTACAACAGTTTTACCCCCTCGACGTCGACAGGGAGCTGGACAACAGCAACGAATTCAATGACACGAAGGCTCTACCCAATGTGTTGTGCTTTACCGTTTGATGCCTTCGAAAATCTCGCTATAATGGCTATACTGCGAGCAGAATCGTTTGGCGGAATCTTTACGCCCAAGCACATTGTTTCTAACGACACTTTCGTTTTCGTCTGCACGCGATTACTCTTTCACTTGGTTTGATAATTACGTCCATTCTCTTTAACTCACACAAAGAAAACTGCACCTTCTAACCTTTCTTGAGACACAACGAAGAAACTGCGTCTATTGGATATTCAAGCGATTAATTCAAATTAACTTGCCGCTCCAGAAGATAAATGGTAGGTCCTGTGCTCATCACTGATTGCCCCTAAATTACAAGGATTACCAGGTAAGCTGTTGGCACAAAGCCTCTGATCAATATTACAGCAGCTCTTTTCTCTGACCCTATTCGAATCGTTCTCTATCATTTCGTAGGTGATAAGGTAATTACTGGATATAATATTTTACCCGAACCCATCCTCTCCAGATATTCTCATCATCTTTTGCCGTTTTCATTTTTTTTTAAATATTTACCGAGCCCAAAGGAAAGTCAACACTTTGACCTTGTTCACAGCACATTAAGTTTTGTTTAAAACAGGAACACCTCTTCTCGAAGTTTTGTTTCAAAATCTTTGTTTATAAAACCCTTGAAGCACTTTTGAAGCAAACCGATTCATCCCGAAGACCAACTGAAAAAGGATCGTAAAAAATATCTTACTGGTGTTTAATACTTGTTATTTACGATGTTATGGTAGCCTCGTAAAGAAGTCAATACGGCAAAATATACATTTCATTTCGAATCTGATTATGATATAAGGTGGGTTGATTTTTACAAGGGCACTTGATATCACAATGGTGTTAAGATTTACCCTTCATTTCATAAGAAATATTATCGGTAATAGGACACTATATCAAGTTGTTCGAATTAAACTTCTCTCCGAGAAACGCTTTATCTGTAAATTTCAAGTAAGGACTCTGGCTAACAGGAAATTCTGGCGTCAACCAGCACGTCCAAAACCTCTTATCTGATGAAAGAGAGTATGACTGTAAGGTTGTATCACCTACAATGCCCTGTTCAAGTTCATCTACACAAGCAAACGATTCTGGATAGCTTAGCAAAAAGAATCCAGAGGTGTCCTTTTTTGGGGGGTGGGGCTTTGCGCCCCGATGTTAGTACTCAAGAATCTTTCGTGAATCGCACAGCCCTGCTTATATGGACCTCGAGTCCCTCTCTAATCCTGCAAGGTCTACGCAAGTCCGTACCCGGACCCTTACGGACATCTTTGGCCCCTTGACGTTGAATCTGCAAGGCTTGCAAGGGCCAAAAAGGCCTTAATTTAATTCCCATAAGGACTTTTTTACCTGATTTGTCATCTAGGATGGAGAACCAGGCTTTTTGGCTCCAAAACAGGTCGTATGGGCCTTATGTTTCATGAAAAGTTTCTAATTAGGCATAGAGCAGGCCTGCATCGAACAGAGGTCTACCAGGGCGTAAACCAGGAAATATTATTTGAGTAAGGAAATGTTTGAAATGCCATCTGCATAAAAGATGACTGATTTTAACTTTCGACCAGCTGAAAATATAAGTCATCCTAAGATGGTAATTAAAGTTCCAAGACTCTGCGCTGAAAGAGGAACATTAAAGTGTCCACTCAGGAAGACCTACCACCACCTTTTTCCTCCAAAGTATTTTACAAAGGCATCCCAGGTCACTGGACGTTTTCTTTTACTTTACCGTTTTATTGGTGAAATAGAAAGGGCCATCACATCTAAAATATAGTTCAGAATTGTGTCCTTTTCTGACTCTTTATATTTTACACAACTTAAACCTTTTGATATGGATACGAGGAGTAACAATGTCTATATCCACCGACTGCCGGCGTAGCATAGGGAAAGTGTCTTGACCATTACGCCGCAAGTCTCGACGGAAGGTGACAATGTGACAAATGCAGCGTAAAAAAATTTAAAAGGGAGCAGATTTTATTTTTAATGTATTTATTTGAAAAGAGATAAGATTTGCTGAACCTATGGCACAATTCCGAAGGGATATAAAAATAAGGAGGTCAAATTTTTAACTAGTCAAACAATGGATAGAATAGGCTACCGATTCTGACGTGAGAAACAGGTTCCCATCTAACGGAACCTCCCAAAGTTTAACGTGGGTTCTGCACCACGTCAAAGCGTTGCATTCCAGCGGATGTCAACGTGCACCTGTAAGGTCAGTACGACTGCTGAGCCGGTCAATTCGAGCCGTTTCGAGACGGGAAACATTTCATACGATACTGGAAGATCGGTTTAGAACAATGAATGAACTACCTCGTAATGTTTAACCTTTGACCACCAAGCCGGGCAGATTGAGGTAAGAGCTTTCCAACGATTTGCCTAACCTAGCGGAGGATAGGGTAAACGGTTGCCTAGTCTGATGGCGTTAACTCTTCACCATCGGCCTGCCGTCATAATCGTTGAGTTCCTGACAGCAGTTTTCAGGCATCGCTTTCAAACACTTATTGCTAGATTCCGATTTTCGGTGTTGGAATTGGTTCGCTTTAACGGGCGTCATATTACAAAGATCCTCTCTAGACGCCACGTAAGAGCTGTCAGCCAGGACGTTGCAACATAATTAGCAAAGCCGTGAAAACGGCGTTCAAGTTCAAGGACAAACATTGGCTTACTGAACCGTATCTGTACCACACAGCGCGCGCAGGCGTCTCAACAGGAGTGCGCTCTGCCTGCCTTCTTTTTATTAGCTGCGTTGCTTCAGATGTAGGCTAACTAGCTAATCGGCCTTACCATACTTTTTTTTAGATTGTCTTAAATATAAAACGAAAAAGAGTTACATAATATATGAGAGGATAGATAGTCACCAAGATGTCATCGAAAAAAAAGTTAGTGAAACAGAAACGAAATTATTGAACTTTTCTTGCTAAACTTAAAAAAAAATTTAAAAAATCCGCTGTTCCAGCAAAATAAAAGCTAGATTACAATAGAATTTCACTTTAATAAAGTTCGGTACGAGAGGGCGTCCAAAGTCAACGAATAATAAAGATCCGATCTTAATAAAGCTGAAGCCATTACTATCTCCGAGCGTTGATAGGGATAGGACAATTAAACTACGTTTTTTTTCGTGCTAATTTCAATGAGTTGAATTTTTTGGTATTTTAAAGAGAAAATATTGAGTTTTCTCTTTAAGGGTAATCATATAGTCCTGCTTAAGTCAATGAACATTTCTGAAAATCACAGAGCGTACTTAGTCTAGCATGGAAACAGCACTTGTCTTAGAATTGATTCTCGCACATTCCATGATAAAAATAAGAATGTGTCTCCTTATTACCAAAATAATTTGTTTTTATAACGAACAGCTTTTAAACCACGAAGTTTCCCTTTTTTTACAATTGCTTTGATTAGGTTTGCTTTACCAGTCTCTATGGTTAGTCCTCTTATCCGAACGGTTACTATCTAATCCTTAAAGAAACTTTGTGTTTCCCTATAGCGAAGAATAAGTAACATAGGTAATGAATTCTTCTCCCTAGAACATCAGCCTGATCATACATCTTTTAGTGTAACCAATGTGTCTGATTGACCCTAATATCGTACAGGCATGACTTCACAAGTTCGTTTTTCTTCAAGATCCTCTGTTGTCACTAGAACCTCGAAAGAGATTATTTGCGGCAATCAGTTGGACCAAAATAACTGCTTCGGACTAATTAATGACTTTTCATGGGTTCCCACAATTGGAATGCACTGGGGAAGTACGACTTTTGACATAAATAGATAAACATGTGGTCATTTTATGATAAGATTGATTTTGCTCTATGAGTAGACTTAATACTACTAATTGGGATTTGAAAATACTTCCCGATAAAGCTTTGATCGCCTGAGTTTTCGGCCGATCCTGACGATGCTGAGAGGCGCAGTAGGTTCAGTGTCAAGGTCTACAGATCTGCTCGAGCCAGTAAACTTTGTGGCATCTCTCAAAAAAAAAAGGAATATCGGATTTGAAGAAGAAATCTGTCTGCTTCAGATTCCCGATAAACGAATGAAGCATCAGAACCCCAATTCCAGTCGGTCAACATAGAAAGTAAATAGAGTATCAGTTCAGCGTGAAAAACGATCCCGCTTGCTTGCCTCCAGATTCTCACAATAATCAAGAACGCAGGCTTGCTTAAAAAAAATTAGACTTCTTCACCCACGCAGTGTGTAAAAATAGATTCTATGAGATATTTCAGAAGTCACAATATCAATGCAAGGAAAACCTATTCGGTGAAGTGTTTCGTCGGAAAGTAAATTTAAATATTGCAGTTTCAAACAGCCTCGGTCAGGTCACAGCCATAATGCCTGATCACAAAACCCCTCACGCAACAAAATTAAAATAAGCTCCAAACGCCTAATCTTTTCCCCCAACATGGTACGGTACAAACCACCATCTGAGGCGGAGGAATGCTTTCCACAAAGTAAGTCTCTCCCTTCTCCCTAAGCCGCAATGCTATCGATAGTCCGGTAAGAAACGATGGCTGTACAATGCAAGTCTCTAGTATACCCAGACCTTTCCTTAGGCCGCTGGTTTGGAATTCGATGGCTTCAAATGAAACTGTACTAGTTGAAAATGCTCATTCAAGAATGCACTAGTTCCTATGGTTACATAGTGCAATTAGTGCAGTTTTGAATCCGCATAACTAGTGCAGCTTCATTTGAAGCCATCGAAATACAGTGGAACTCGGATATAACGCTCCCCGGATATAATGCTTTCCCGCCTTCAACGTTTTTTTTTTCCTCGGCCCCTTGGGCAAAGCCCATAAGAGCAATGTATGTTTTCCCCGGATAAAGCGCTCCCTGGATATAACACGCTGTCCCGCTTTTAACGCTCCTCAGTCTGGCCCTTCAGAAAAAAAATACGGATATAACGCTCTGCCCGGCACAGCACGGCGGCGAACCGACCCTTTTTACTCGTTCTTTACCTCTCCATGCCTGCCTCTCATTGTAGAGGTAGAAAGAACGAGTGTAGCGCTCAACGAAAATGACGTCCGTTAGCCAACATGTAGCCGGAACCAAAGGATATACAAGGAAAAGTCCAAGACAAGAAATGAAGCTCCTTATGCCGATGTGTGAATAGGAAAGTTACATCAACATACGACACGCCGTACAGCACTTATGGGGCGTGAACATTTTAACGTACAAAAAGAAGTACTCTCATGGAGCTTCGTGTAGGGTTACAACAGACAAATTCCTTTGTACGCTTATGACAGATACTGATGTGATACATTTCACTGAAAATTCAATATAAAAATTACTTTTTAAATCTTTGAAAATTAATGCACGAATGATGCGTGCAGCGGAACAAGGGCATACGCAAGAATCGATTCAAAATTGAAATATCCATTAAAATTTTAGGCTACTCTGTGAAATTGAACGTGCGCGAAAAAAGAAAGAAAAAAAAGACAGACAAAAAATCAATGGGCCGTAGAGAAATGTTATTCTTTTGCCGCGGTTAGACTTGGAAAAAAATATGGTGCACTGCGATAGCTGATCCGCCAAAATCTGCGTCTATGGAGAAAATGTGTTAGATGAAAAGCGATTTTATTTGGTCCTGAAGGTATGATTGGGAGGGGTGCATCAGGAAAAAGAAAGGTGTTTCCAGGAGCTACCTCCTGACGCGTACTTCCTCAGAGTAAGGTTGGGTTGGTCAATTCAGCGGCTTCTTGGAAGCCGGGGTGTTACTCAGCCGTTCAGATTCCAAGGATCTACGCGATTTTGCGAGGCTGCCCACGGCCATTGATCACGGATTTGAATCACGAACCTCTGACAGAGTCTATTGAATTGAAGAATTTGAAGCGGCCTAGCTTTTTCCCCTTATATAATAAGGGAAGGAAAAATCATGTGGAAACATGAAATAAAAAAGGAATCTACCCATGGTTCACGTGTGATACTACTCACAAGCCACTAAGGCCTGCATAACTTCCCAGAACAGACGGGATGGGGTGTATCTGGGCATAAACTCCCGACGCATAGTTCGTCAGTATGATGCTGGGTAGGTCTCCTCAGCAGCTCCGTGGCTGGCGAGGTGTTACCCATCCGGCCAGATTCCAAGGACCCAGAGGGTTTTTCGAGGCTGTCCGCGGCATTTAATCGCGGATCGGATTTGAACCACGAACCCCAGCCGAGTCTCAACACCATCACTGGCAACGAAGCAACGCTAACCACGCGGCTGCCGAGGAGACATCCATCAGTGGTGCTCGGAGGCGTACTTAAGTGGCGTGGCTCGGAGATAGAAAGGAAGAAAAATGAAGCGGGTCTTAGAATCGAACCCGCGTTACGAAATTGACAATCGGACATGCTGACCACTCAGCCACCACACTTTGTTGGCCATAATTACAAACCTATGCAATAAGAACAAAACCTTGTCCTTTCGAGGGTGTTACCGAGTCTCATCACTGCATATTTGCTGAGGTTCTGACAAGAAAACCCAACTCGCCAGAGCTGCGTAGAGGAGAACCCAAAGTCTTGAGCGTGCACTCCATACGCAACTTAAACAGCACACCGCCGTTGTACCTAGGCAACGACTTTTCAGGACTGACAACCCGGCTTTAGTGACTCATGGGGAAATTTAAGGGCCCCAGCAAGAGTCGATATAAGAGAAATATTCGGTTACTTTGGTAAAGAACGAGTTTTTGAGAAAGAACAGACTATTTGCGCGGGCGTAGCTGTCGCTTCTTTGCGTCTTGTTTACGCCATAATACTGCTCGCGTTTCTGCCACGTGCAAGCACTGAGCAGCAATTTTGTTCCTGATTTTCCCAAAGAAATATTAATTGTGTCAATTTACGATAGGATTTTGTTAATTCACGATAGAGACGTTAATGAGTAACTTCCCCATATCCATATTAAAAAGAAAATATCCTTTGATATATTTTTGTTTTTTACTCGCGTTAGTAATACGATGAAGGAGTAAAACAATCTTTTACAAAAAGATACTACGTATTTTTTGTCTCAAACTCCCATAACGCATTTTTTCTAATCATTTTTTATCATTTCGTTCGAGGGTTATCATTAAAATTAGCTATTGATATAATATCCCTTTTAGTTACTCCCGAAACACATTTCCCGCGTATAACACTTTCTCGCCTCTAACGCTTTCGCGGGCCGGTCCCTTCAAGAGCGTTATAGCCGGGTTTCGCTGTACGCGTACTGTATTAGGTCCCAAAAGTTAAGCAAGTCTGTGATAGGTTGAATATTGAAATACTGGAATACAGGTGTCAGATCAACTGGATATCAGGAATATTTTCTTACGTTTTTCTTTTCTTTCCTTTTATACATTTTGTTCAATAGATATAGCGACTGACGAATTCAGCGAACTTTATAAATAGCGATGGTTATAAATAGCGATCACTTGAACGGATCTTTGCTTTTGTAGGGATTCTCCTTCCGTAATTGACAGAGCTGGTGAAAAGGCATGACTCGTGGAAAATTCCGGAAAACTCGTAATTCATCGGTCTGAAAACCTTGTAGTTTTTCAATGAGCCAGTATTGCTTGGCACTAGCAATGTATGGAGAACGATTTCTTTTGCATCAGTTCGCTCTCTTCCTTTTTTACCAGCGAGTGTTATGCTTACTCATTATTAGCCGGTAAAATATATTGTGTCCGAACAGAATTCTTGCAACTACTCTTGAATCCAGCAACGTTGGCTAAGATATCGATACTCCGAAAAGATAATAATCTGCGCTTTGAAAGATCACGTTTGATATTTCTCCGGTTTAAACACCTTGAACCAAACTATCACCAGTACACCTTTTTTCCTATTAGGACCAAACTATAGAGACAAGTTGATGGTTGAGTAATGTCTTATTGTACTGTCGGCATTCATTTAGAGGTGTGACGTACAGACACTTTCCCCGGTGTCTCTATCTCGGATAGAGTGTGTGTCATGGGTTGGTTCTATGATTTGCATACGGGGCCCATAGATGTGCATTATACACAATCTTTCAACTCCGAGAATTCCCGCTCGTTCCTAAAACAATCATAAAGGAAGCAGAATGTTCAAGAGTGTAGGCTTACGTTAACAATGTTTCAGTTAGGTTTTAGAAAGGCACTCCTCAGAATCCACACATTCAGTGTTAACTGTAGTCATTCAGAAATTGTGTGCTACGATCTGCAGATCGTTTAAGTAATCACTGACGAATTTCAACGATTCAATTGACGTCTTTTAATTAAATACTATTTAATTCACTACCGTTTTGGAAAATTGGTCCAATATTTCCGTGGTACGCATATTCTTTTCTCTTAAAAACCGATCACCTTAATAGTGATCGATCAGCTACCCACAAACGAGTGAACAGTACACTTGATACGCATGTTTTCCCCAGAAAAAAGTAGCATCAAACGACGCGTATATTGTTTCCTTTCAAATGTTTAGGAAAGATTTTCATCCAATCCCAACCTTCTCACGATGATGAAGTCTAGCTTCAACAAACTGTGGACTTGACAAAAGAAAAGTAGGCGCTTGGAATTTAGAACACCTACAGAAATATTTTTTTTTTACACAAGAATAAAATTCTTCAGGCAAGAATTATCAATTCTGTCCAAAAATATCAGATAGGTCTGTCTCGTTACAGATCTTTACCTGAAAGGATGTTCAGGAAGTAATTGAAAAGTTTATGAGCAAATCGGGATAAAAAAATATGATAGCATGGTATCGATTTTGTTTCCTGTCTCTACTCAAGCTCATGCTAAACAAAATATTTCCGAAAAAAATAATTTTTATTTTAAGTAATAGTTACCAGACATGGCATGGGGCATGGGTCGCACGGTTACCTTGCTTTATGACCTGTTGAGATAGGGTTTAACGTAGGCGTGGGAGTTAGGAATTCGTAAAAACAAAAAGTGCAATGGTTAAGGAGATATGATTTTTTTTTAATATCCTATGCGGATTAGGATACATCTATAAAAATCTTTCAGCGGTTTTCCTGCTCGTCTGAGGTCTATACTTTACCGTAGAATGTCTACCGAAAGAATTCGGTGCATTCAATGATATTTTAAAGACGTCTTATGAGTATTATGTCGTTAAAAGTTGGCTTTTTCAATACTACCATTAGGGCAGTGGGGGTCAGATAGGGGGGCGGGGTGGAAAATCGTGAATACCGGCTAAATGCATCTGTGAAGGAGATGCAGCAATTTAAGAACTTCTTCTGGGGAGTTGAGTAGTTAAACCCCATTTTATCAATTATGTTGTGAGTCCCGAATCTATGCACTATAATACAAGATCTGCTGACATCATCTCGCAGTCATTTTTTTAACTAAAAGCTTTCACGCATACTATTCTGGTTGGGTAAGATTATTGGAAGCTTGAATTTCAATGTGTTTGAACTTATTCATTTCGTACATTTTTCAGATTCTTATTTTTAAACATATTCATCCAAGCAAGCCATCACTTATGTAGCGTAAAGCGCAAAGTCTCCATTAACAGGTAAATCAGCGTCAATGGAATAACATCAAAATTCACTCTGCGTGGCAAGTGAAGAAGGGTTTAAAATATACTTTACATAATTCGTTGGCTGAACACGCTCTATTAATTCTAGAATTCGTATAAGTTAACGGGCATGTCTCAACGAATATGGCCCACGAGTTTCACGCTCTGTAAAAAGGCTGCAAAAATGCAACTTTCACTTAGGAGCATTTTGAATTTTTCGGGGCGCATATTTGATTGTCAGCAAAGATTATGGTTTTAAGTGCTGTTTTATCTCACAACACCTGAGAAGTGACCCTGCTGATCTCTTTTACTTTTAAAAAGAAATTGCCAAAGCTCTCGCCTATCAGGATTGGAAAAATCGCTTACAGATTGTTTTGACGAAAATGATTAACCTCTACAGGCATTTATTGGGAAGCTACTTGTTTCACTTTAAGAAAAAAAAGTTTTATCGCGCGACCTAAAGGTCTTTCAATACCATGATCGCAAAGTAATGCTCGTGAGTTACTCAAGAGACTCGCTCCATCCGGCGAGTCGCCTCACAAGGGGAGTACTATACAACTGCCAGCCTCCGATTTACTTGAAACTGTCAGGATTTATATATTATGTTCGTCGTAAAATGTTCGAAATACTTCATTTCGAGCATGTCTTGTGCAATTCTTTTACGTATTCAGAGTTTTTTTTTAATGAAAGTCTTTATTTGACAGGGGTACCCGACATTTTAAATAATGTAGGGAATTCTCAAGCTCTGTGCCCACCATCAACTCTTGCATGATTCGAAATCACGTCCTTTGAACGCTATACGGGACTCTTGCCTAATAAACATAACCAACAGTAGTTATTAATTTGAAGTGCATGATTTATAAAACCGGTGTGTCCATCTTCCACAAGACGCAATGTATTTTTGGACGCTAAAAGCTCCCGGTTATACATGTGTCTTATGAAAACGGACAAACCGTTGAGCATACATGAGTTTCATAAAGTACTCATACATCTATCTGAACTTTTAAGCTCCTTGTGAGCTACGCTCGTGGCATGGGAGTCAGGATCTAAGAGCTCGCTAACCTATGAATAGCGCAGTCAGCCTACAAAATATATTTTTTATTATCTTTTAACTTCTTTGCTATTATTTGGTGCAGCTTATTGAAACAGACAATTCGCAGCCTCAATCTTTTTATAATTCATGTAAAATATATCTTCAGGCCTGGCCTAAAAAAGGTTGAAAAGAAAAGCAAGTAATTATTTTACGTGTGTATCCATCTTGCCTACCAAGAGGTTCCGGTACAAGGTACAAACCTAAATATTCCTTTAAAATATGTACGATTTGGATGATACGACGAGGATGTCTTATAAGTAGTTACCATGTTTGTGGCTTATATTTTTATCAGGAAAATAAAACGGTGCCATATACTGATCTCTAATAAAGAAATCATCAAACTGTTACTTGAAAAGATATGGAAAAAGGTTCTTTCCAATTATTGCAATATAGTAATTAAAAAAATCGAATTCTTGAATTCTGGAAAATTGAGGTCATTGTTCTTCATTTATTTTTTTAAGCTCATAAACGTAAAGATTTTTGACGAGTGAAAATTCGCTTCGGGTAAAGAAGAGGTCACTGCGATGATTTGGTTAGAATGTTTTACAATGCAATCAA
>Ga0058701_10002108_pt1 | contig 14844 bp, 11 predicted proteins | sample AgamicOrMae_FD_97039 | JGI IMG/M metagenome (GOLD analysis project Ga0058701, IMG submission 97039) | Agave microbial communities from Guanajuato, Mexico - Or.Ma.e | ecosystem: Host-associated > Plants > Phyllosphere > Phylloplane/Leaf | place: Guanajuato, Mexico | collected 2012-06-04
GCCTAGTCATGGAACTTGAAGGATCGACCGGATTAGTGCCGGTATTGTTAGTTCGCACTGCAGCTGATTTTACGGTCCATGATTGGTCAACTCAGATGCACTTGAAAGGTAGGAAGTTATCTTCGAAAGGCTGCTCGCAGTACAACAAACGGTTTATGAAATAAGACGTATTAACAGTATATTTACTTGATAATATTGCGAAAAATCATACGGAATAGATTGGTATGCGTTTTGAGTTTAAGAGCAGATTTTCTACACTCGAAACTTGTTCATTTCAGGAAAAGTCCAAGTTCAAGCTTCGTATTACAACGGACAAGTGGGTGCATGGGAGCCCTTGATAGAGCCTATCGTCGAAGAAGAAAACGTTTATCGCCCATGGGAAATAATATTCAAGGTACATAGAGTCACGCCGAGGGTGTAGGTTATCGGTGTGTAAGTGGAATGGGCGGCAAAAGTACCCAAAAGCTGACTAACCCCTCATGGATTGATGGATTCATGGATTAACCCATTACAGCGTGAAGTATTTGGAGTGAAATTTAGCTTAAGAGAAATTCTAAGGATTTTTCCCATTAAATTACGCAGCTTTGAGCTTTGGAAAATGCCTAAATTATGAAATTTCGGGTTTCCAGAGGGGTGATATTTTTTAAATTGTGACAATACTGATTTAAAAAGATCCTTAAAAATATGTTTTTCCTGTTTCCGAACGGCATCGCTGGGCGGTAGTGGGTTAACATGGATTGTTCAGATGCGTGCTTAATGTGCTTTTTGAATAATTTCGGTTACTTCGTCTATTTGACTAGTTTTACTTGAACTAATAAATAGGGTTCCTGTTAATGTCTTGATTTTGACAGGTGTTCCAGGCGAAATCGTTCCCAATTAGCAGCCGTTTGGACAATGCTGCAAACGGTGAGAACGATTCATCGTCAAGAAGTAACCGCCGGAAAAAATCGTCGTTAAGTCACCGCCCCCCGAACGACTCGCAGACGTCCGGAGACGAGACCGAACCAGAGCACTGCATGACGTTTATCAGAAGGCCGCGATCGGACGCTGGGCATGAGTGCGGCAGGTCCAGTCATGGTAACGTCCTTTCTTTGATACTTCTAACGACAGTCATGTCTTAACGAGCTTATTAATTGTTATACCGTTTAGTTGCACGATTAAATGTCAAAAGATGGCACGGATTTACCGTGTGATAATGCTTGCTAAACTTTCATTAGTTGTGCCTACGATTGCTTTTCCAGAAATGTCGAGTTTGTCTGGATACCATGACGATACCGACTCAGACAACGAAGAGGGCGTCATGGAAAAACTCGCTAGCGCAATCGGACACTTATTCACAGGGTAAGTTGTTATTCGCAGTTCGGAACGCTTCCTGAGCTGTAACAGTGGATTAGCTTAACAAAGATAGGTCTAGCATTACGACTGACCCATTCGATATCGGTGTGGATATAGCATGATGACTCATTCGACATCGGTCTCGATATAGCATGACTCATTCGATATCGGTCTCAACATAGCATTACCCATTCGAGATCAGTCTCAATATAGTTTGACCCATTTGATATTGCTTTCGATATAGCATTACCCATTCGATATCAGTCTTGATATACCTTGACCCATTTGATATTGGCTTCGATATAGCATGACCCATTCGTTATCGGTCTCTATATCGCATGATCGATTCGATATTTGTAGATTGTCCTATGCCGGCTTCCGGTTTGCGTTTATAGATCGGCGAAGTTCCGATGTCTCCAGCTTACGTATCAAATAAAGTGGCTGTGTTCATTTGTTTAGGGATAGCAGTGACGGAGAAGCCAGCCAGTCAGACGATTCGAGCGGAGCTGAGCCTTCGATGGAAACTGAGGAAGCGTCGGAAATGGAGACAGTTGGCAGCGTTGGAGGAAGCACAGTTGTGGGCAACCAAGAACGCACGGTTTTCCTTAAGAAGCGCAGTGAGTGCCAACTGCTGAAAACAAAAACGATTGCGATCATGCGCGAGAGGGCGATTATGGATTTTCTTTTCCGTCAGGTGTGTCGGTTGATTCGGGCCTGGAGCAAGAGCCGAACGAGCGGTATGCCACGTATATCCTGATCGACGCCAGGGACCGTCTGGAAATCACCGTCACTCCAGCAGCAATGCGCGTTTTATCGGATTTGGCTGTCGCCTTTTGTCGGGCTGAAAATAGCTGCATAGCCCCCACTGGATCGGATCCAGCTCTCACGCTGCGGAACACTCTCGGGCCCAACTCCACCGTAACTCTGCTTACACATCCTGAGGTTCGACACGTTAAAACTCTTCCTAACCTAACATTACTATCTGAACTAAAATCAAACTAAACTTCTCCAAACCTAACTAAACCTAGTGTAATAAACAAAACCTACCAAAATCTCACCCAACCGAATCCAATCAAATACAATCTTTTCTTGACTGAAATCGATTTTTTTAGGCTGGTATCCTGTGATTTCGGCTGATTATTCAAGTCCAGAAACAGTTGAAGCTTTCGTGATCGGGAATATACTACTAGATAAACTTCATTTTAACCCATACCGCCATGTCATTGTCATTTTTTTTTCAGGTAAACAAGTCGGAGGAGCAGCAGCAAGTTCTACTAACAGCTACTTACGATCATGTGGAGTCTCCAGCTAGTAGTCCCACTTCTACCACCGCCGGTGATAACCTGGCTGATGTTGTTAGTCCGACGAAGGATGACATCGATATTGACAGGTAAAACTCGTAATATTCAGGAAACGCAACCATACTTTTCTTCCCCAACCTCAGTCCAATTTTTTTTTAGTTCACAGTAGTATCTTTGTTCTAAAGTCTTACTCTGTTATTATGGAGAGTCCTGTCGTTTGATTGTGTTTACAATTGTCACTGTCACATCTTGTTATCCCTCTTTTTGACAGTTTTGAAGGGGGCTTCAGCATTCTCAACAGCAAAAGCCAGTCCGGTCAGGAAATATTTTCGCCCATGATGAAGTTCCCGGTTGAAAATATCAATAAAATATACAATAAAGTTACAAAGTACCGAATCAACATAGAAATGAAAGGTAAACCATCAGGGTTTTAGGGTTTCCACGCATTATCGCCATTGAGGATCTTACGATTGACAAAGTACGATTCTGTCTTCAGGTTTCGACCCCATGCAGATATTGTGTCCTCAGCGAACCTGTAACAAACTACATCAGCTATCGCCACCAAAAAACAACACTCGATATTACGCTCTTCTCAATGTGGAAAGTTCTTACAGCCATCGCTGTGTAACCGTCCGATCTCCCTTACAGGTATGTGATATCTTTTCATCGCTCCGTGAGAACAGTATTTGCATCCGCTTTCTGAAGCAAACTGCACCACATCAGTGCGACTCTTTCTAACGAGATTCATTATTGTAATTCGGATCACGAAAGATACGTGTTCAATTTTTCAATGTTTACTCATAACAGCCCAAAGTATTTGGAGTAAAATTTAGCTTCAGGAAATTAGAAGGATTTTTTCAATTAAAATACGAAATTTTAAGCTTTGAAAAATGCCTAAATTACTTACGTTTCAAGTTTCCAGAGGGGTGATATTTTTTAAATTGTAACAATACTGAACTTAAAATATCTTCTAAAATGAATTTTTCTATTCCCGTACGGCATCGCTGTGCGAAGGGGTTAACAATGTTGGTTTTCGGATGGGGAAAGGTGAACTTTTAGTATAGGCAACCGCAATACACGAGTGTAGCGCGTGTTGCCTATGCTCGTATCCGCGGGCGCTCCGGTCAGTCAACTTACGAGCCGGCGATCGCCCACTGTCCAGCTAGAACCAGTAAACAATCCATCTCTGTGTTCAGGTTCGGAACGAGACGTCGTACGCCATGGGCTTATTCTACAAGAAATCCGTTTTGGAGGCGTTGTCGATAGATCTTGTCGGCGAATCCACGAATCCCTTTGAAGATACGTACCGAATCGCCATTATTGAGCCTGACGAAACATACGATGTTCCTCTGCATGTGGCTTATCACTGCAAACTCCATTTTCTTCCTGCTTATGTAGAGTAAGTCCACTTGAATCTCAGTGTTGCCAGATATCGCGATTCCATCTTTTTTTAAACGCGTTTAAATTTTTAAACAGCAAAGAAAACCTAGTATATCCTATCTTTAGATCGATCAACTCAATAGTGATCCAAAACATACGCGACGTATCTCTTAAGTTCTCGAGTTTTATATCGCTAAATCTGACAACATTGTCTAAAAAAAATAGTCATCGAAGAAAACGGTCTCACTGGTTTGTTTCACTTATGAGCAGCAGTTACCAAGTAACGGACGGAGGTATGTGGTGGCAAGAACTGGCGGCAGATTTGAACTCGCCTAAAGACGTTTTTTGTTCCGCCAAAGAAGAGAAGGACCCGACTGTCTTTTCACTACGGGTAAGTTAATTTTTTTTTTCGAACTAAATATTGGTGGAATTCAAGTATGTCTTTTGACATAATCAAAGTTAAAAACGAGTTTATAGATCGTTTTTACAAGTTTGAACGCAGTAAATTTACGTATTGTGGAAGGTATACTTTAAGTTTCAAAGATTGGGTTTTTACCTCTTGAGTTTTACCCTGGTTCCATCTTTCATGACGTAAGAATTGCTGACTTAAAGCCGCGTACAATACGCTCTTTGCTTTGTGCCTCGCTTCATATTCGCTCCGCTCAACCGTCGCTAACCTGATGTTGCTCACTTCCCGACAGCAAGAACTTCCGTTCAAGAAGTAAGCGGCATCAGGCTTAGAAACAAAAGGTTCGGTTAACTAGGTGCGCTGCGCCTCGATGCGCTAACATAGTGATTAAATATAAATTACGACAGGAAGAAGATGCAATCTTAAAAGTTAGAGTGATTTTTGGAGTCATACTCATTGAAGTTTGAACGCCAAAAAAGTGAAGTTAAGTAGATTATGGAACAGTACCTGAGGAAACTGACATTTTTTAGGAGGGAGTTAAGATTTTATTTTCTTTGTTCCAGGTTTTGTGCGTTGAAGGAGCTCCAGTGAATAGGGTTTCGCGGTCAATTCCAAATTACTTAATTAGGCTAGTGCCTCCGTTGGCAGTCCATAATAGATTGCCTTACGCGATCGAAATCAAAGTGGCTTCCATTAAATACGAAGTTCGAATCGAAGCGGGAGAAAAAGCTAGTATCTATTTCCTCAATTTGCTCAAATCACACAAAATCACGGTCGAGGTGAGTATCACATTAAAAGCGCCGAACACAAACCGTCTGATAGCTAAAGCTTTTTCCGTTGTCAGGTTCCTACTTACTTGGGCTTGTCGTGGACTGGGACTTTCAACTTGACGCCTGACCTAGAAGAGAAGACGATTGCCATGGTCACTGAGCAAGACACTGAAGGCGGGAACAAACAGTTGGGATTGACTGTTCGGGTCGACAACACCACTACCTGTGACTTGTTCCTCCATGCCCCGTACTGGATTATCAATAAAACAGGTCTACCACTTCAGATCAGGGTAAGAACGAAATCGGAATAGATTTCATCTCGAGTGTAAGGTTGTCTCCGGAGCCAATCTCATTCGTTAGACATGAGCTAGTCTGTTTAACGTATTTTTTTTGAAAAACAAGCTGGATTTTTTTCGTTGGAGGTTAGAATATCAGGTTTTTACGTTGCTTTTATTTCGTTTCAGGGTTCTTTGTCAGACGTGGTGTATGAGGCACACAACGAAGACCCGCTTCTGTTTTGTTACCGAAAACACAGGAGACGCTGCGTCCGTCTGCGAGCCTATGACTCTTCCTGGTCTTCAGCCTTCTCATTGGACACTGTTGGAGCCGCCGGCCTAATAGTCTGCAGGTAGGCGACATCTAGACATAACTTCGTACACTGAACATCTTCAGAACAAACTTTACTTTCCTTCCTGCCATGTTTCGACACTACTTCAAGATTCCGTATACCAAAACGCAAACTCGAGATGCCTGATTGTTGGGCATGGACGAAAAACTTTCTTCCTGCATAGAGAAGGGCTGTTTCTTACTCCCTGCGGAGAGTTTGTGTTTTTCTTACTCCATGTGTTGTGTTTTACAGAGATCGTGAAAGAAAGAGATACTACCGAATCCTCATGAACGTGACTCTGTCCCAAGTGTGTCCACATCTGACGAAGATCATCACACTTCTCCCTAATTTCACTGTGACGAATGAGAGCAAAAGGCATCTGCGGTTTATGGAGGAGAATGAGCGGGCCGACTTGTGGACTGATCTTTCTCCCCAGCAGGTAAAGTCGTTTAGCTGAAAAACAGAAATGTAGCATTTTCTGCCTCTATACGGAGCGGTTGAGGCACTTGGGTTAGAGTATTTTTTGAATTGCGGCTTTTTGACTTCGATGTTTTTTCCAGTGTATGCCTTTTTGGCCAGTGACCGACTCCATGAGGATGTACGTCAAATATCGCGACAGCAAAGTTGTTTCGCAACATTTCCCCATCACGGAGAACCATCGGACAGTTCTTAGGATGGACAGAGGGGTAAGAGCAAAGAATTAATGCGGTGTTGTCTCTTTTGCTCATTCGCTAATCAAGATCGTTTGATTTAGGAGAAAATCCGCAAGTTTATGAAGGGACTTGTTGTTGTTGTTATCAGGGAGGACTGTGCGTCGAGGTGAGTGGTGGAGGGAGCGAACAGCCCTTCTCGATTGTGTTCCGCGGATACACGATTGGAGACGCGCCACTCAGGGTGGACAACTTATGCGAAGATCTCTTCTTAAAGATTCACCAGCAGGATCTTGGCCAGGTAAGTTTCCATCCCCTGAGATACCTCGTCTTATTTAACCTTGCCCGACCGTCACCAATCCTGATGCCGCTAACGCCAAGAGGCATCAGGCTTGGAGACAACTGAGCGGCAGCAAAGTGAGACATACATGAATCAACCTGCGCGGTTATAGATCGATCCTCGTACGCCGTAATAAAATTTTCAAAGCAACGTGAGGAACACAGAAATTAAAAGTGTACCCTTTAACACTGAAATATTATTACATTCTTTGAAGTTTAGCCAGCAATATATTACTGCGTTTCGAAGGATTTCAAGCGAACTAGATGCGTATATCTGGGAACTGTTAGATGCGGTCTCTATCTGTCGCTAACCGCGTTCTACTCTTCAGTCCTCTATCCGAAAGTCATTGTGCATCAAAAACTTTGTTGAAGGTGGCCCTTCTGAGTCCATATCAGTCAATGCTCTACACTTGGGACGACCCTTCAAGGGAGCGCTGTCTTCTCTGGAACGTTGTCAATGTTTACGACAAGAAATGTAAAGGATTCGTCGCAGACTTCTGGAAGGTTCGTCAAACATTTGAAAAAAAAGAGGTTCTTAAAAATTCACTAACTATACGTTACTGAGACGTTTTATTTTTTATTTTTTCAGGACGGATATGGAGAAGAAAGAGTTTGCTTCCACTCTGTGCGCCAGTCCCCCGCGAGCAACAGCGCAAGCTCAACCTCGACAGTCACTTCCAAACTCTCTGCCAGCCTTAAACTTCTCTCTCCCAAATCGCCGGTACAAGACGGATCTTCGAGTAGCGACGATACGGAATCGGATGATTTACTTCAACGTCCACCAGTAAGTCGGTGATCCTGCATGGCAGGTCGCTTCTTCTCCGATTTTTTGACACACTCAGACGTATAAATAACCCTCTGTTCGAACCATCAACTTCGCTCTGTTCGGAGGTGATAGGAACTCAAAATCCTGACATAGTCTAGCCGACTAATAACCTCAAAATAACTTTCTTTGTGAACGAATCGATTCTGTATTTTGCAGATGATGAAGCGTACTCGGCGGGACAAGGTGGTGGTGTTCTGGGTCAGCTTCCTAGAGGCCCACCAAAGAGTTTTATTGTTCACTCAAGATGAACGGGTCGCATATCAAGCTCGCCGTCGGATTCACACAGAGCGATCTCACACGGAAATGTTCTTGTCTCTCAGTGGATTAGGAGTTTCATTGGTAAAATATTAACCAGCTACGTTCCTAAAGCGACATTGTGTATCTGCAGACACCTAGTAATGAAGAATGCAATCCCTGCTTGACTTGTTTCAGACCATGGACAGCGAGAAGCGCGCCAGAGAAATAGCTTATCTGAGTTTGACGGACTCAGCTGCTCTGTGGGAGGTTTCCGTAGCTCATCGGTGGAAGCCGCTCTCTCTAGAACTAGCTTCCTGGATCGAAGACAAGTGGCGGCAAGACCACAAGAAAGCTCAAATGAAGGATTACGTCCATGTTCGTAAATCTTACATTTTGGTAAAGTCTAATTTTTTTTTTGATTTTTTGATCTAATAATTGCTCTTATTCCTAGGTTGACTTCGAAAAGATGCACATGACTAAACCGTTTTACGGCGATCTCCGTCGGCAGTACTCCCCGGCTGTCTGGGTGCAACTTCGAAGGTCTGAGCATCATAGTTACATGCAATTCAAACTTCATCGAGCACAAGTGAGTTATCTATTCTGTAATGGAATCTCTCTCACATGTCGGACAACTTTAGCAAGGTGTTTTGCAAACAGGTTTTTTGAAATTCGAGGCTAATGGGAGCCATAGGTATTTTCGTAACCTATAAAAACTTGATGAGAAGTAGTTTGTGACAAGTCAACCAACCGTTTTTTTTTCCTCGGGAGAAAAAAATCAGGTGACTTTAACTACCCGTCACCTGAAAAAAATCGTTTTTTTTCTTTTGAAAAATGAGGTAGCCTTTGTAAATACGCTACACTAGAGAGCCTTACAAGGAGAGAGGCGTCAACTGCCACGTCACCCTTGCATCCCACCAATCAGCGGGGCAGATTCCATTTATCCTACCAATCAGCGCAGAGCGCGGGAACAAGTTGTCGCCCCTCTGCCTATCAGGCTCTCTACGCCACACCCTTGCATTAATCCACTACCGCCCAGCGATGCCGGTCGGAAACAGAAAAAAATATTTTAGAGGGTCTTTTCAGTTCAGTATTGTCACATTTTAAAAAATATCTCCCCTCTGGAAGCCTTAAATTTAATAATTTACTCATTTCTCGAAGTTTAAAATTTAGTATTTTGATGGAAACAATCCTTTCAATTTCTCTTAGAATAATTTTCACTCCAAATTCTTTGGGCTGTTGGTTAAAATCGGCCCTTTTTTGTTGGCAGGTGGACAATCAGTTGTACGATGCTCATTTCCCGACTGTGCTTTATCCCGCTCCCCCTCCGCCGCACGTCGTCCGAAAGGTGGGCGTCAAACCCTGCTTCGAACTGGTCGTTCTCAAGAGAAGAAGACCCGTGTATAACCAGGATGTTTATAAGTAAGTGTGCTAAGCAAGGCTTGCAAAGATCAGCTTGATCCGAGACTAATTTCGGATTGTTTCAGGTTTATCAAGTGCCTAATGCAAGAATTTTGCGTCCAATTGGATCGTCGATTCCTGGAGGCTGTTTTTGAGGCGTGGGGAGTCCGGTCCACGGCGCCGCGTCGCGTTGCCCAAGAAAAACCTTCTCTCCAGATAAGGACTGACTTGGCAGTTGTCCACCAACCTCTGTCGAGTATAGCTCTAAAAGTGAGTTTTTTCTACCATAACAGACGTCCAACTCGCTCATCCCCATTCTGGATTTCTGCTTCGAAGACGAACGTTTCTTCATTCTCAGAGTCAGTTTCAGTTATCCCACCTCAGATGTTCGACCGTGGTTCAACCTTCCATCTATAAGAATTATCGACATACACCCTGTAGTTTAGGTTAACCTTGGTTGAGTTAATGTAGGTTAGGTTATGCTAAGGCTAGGTCAACAAAGTTTAGGTTGACGGAGGTAAGTCTCTTGTGCCTCGTTTAGAGGTGCCTTAAACTTCCCTGTTCCTCTTACCGCTTACATTTCGGCGGCTGTGTAACTGCGTCCTAGACGTAAGCGGCATCAGACTCGGTATCTTAAGTTAGGCTTATCTTCAGTCAAGTTATCTTCAGCTAGGTAACGTGCTCTATGCCTCGATCGGTTGCCTACCGTTCCCTCTTGGTGACGAAAGGTAGTTTCAAACACCAGAGGTGGAAAAAAGGGTTTTGATCGCGGGTTCGATCCTCGGCGACAGAAAACAGTTTTTTCTTTGCCCTGTGGCCTAACCTGAGAGTTCAGGACGACTCTAGATCACGGTTTCGGCGGGTCGGACTGGTGGTCGTGTGGTTACAGTACTTGCACGTAGCTCGCGGCTCGTAGCGCAAAAGCATACCGAAAGGTCAGCGCGCTGCGGTCAGCATTGATCGAGACTCGGCAGTGGGGGTTAAGAGGGGTCATTCCCACTTTCCTTGGATAACACGTAAGGCCTAAGAATCTGGAGCTCCGTCACACCTCATACCGTACAGGGCTTCACGCCCCAGATACCGAAGCTTTCTTTTCCGTACGTGTGGCTTAAGTAGTGGTTTCAACTTCCAATATCCAATCCCTCCTATAGCATAGTGGATAGCGTGCCAGTCTGCTAAGTTGATGGTCCAGTGTTCAATTCGGGAATAGACACAACTTTTTTTTAAAAATATAAATGTGCTTTTAGGTTTACTTTAATACCAGGGCCGTTTATAGATCGATAAATTTTTTTGAGAATCGCTCTTTAAAAAGATGAAGTTTTTTCACCCCTATGATCGGCTCTCTTTTAACCTTATAACATTATTAGAATTGACGCTTAGATTGTTATTTTAACTTTAGTTGGTTAAAGTTCCCAACAAAGGGTCCCCTTGGTTGGAACATTTCAGAGATCAAATTATTTATCCCAGTATTTCCATAGCGGGACTTGATACATAATTGACCTGACAGGCGAAGTCAAGCGATGCTCCATCCAGATGACGGAACATTACGGTATTCTAACTTATAAGAACCCGTTTCGAAGCTCCGCAGCTGCTTCTATTCTACTCTTTGTGTAGGGTGCGTCTTCCGAGGGAAGTATCCGATCCGTCGTGGAATATCTCCACTTGTCGCCAATGAGACTGTGCGTGAGCTTCTGTCCACGCGGCCCGTCAGAGAGAAACCACGTGAACCTGAGCATGAGCCACGACCGCCATCTTGGATGTTGCGACATGCTGGACTTTGTAGTCAGCTCACTCGCGCCCTCCCTGACCGAAGTGAAGAATGTTCGCTTGAGGTGAGTTCTTATTTCCGGGGGAGAATCAGTGGAGTTGCGAAAATGAGTTAATGTGTACGGGTCTTGCAGGATGGCTTACATGGAGAGGAAAGGATGCCTCAGAACCATTCCTGAGATTTTCAGCGATGCTCTCCGCCACTACGCGTCACAACTCATCCAACAAGTCCATGTCTTAGTTTTGGGGAACGATGTTCTAGGGAACCCATACAGTTTGACTTCAGACTTCACCGACGGCTTTGGGGAATTCTTCTATGAACCGTTCCTGGTAAGTCTGCAAAAAGAATGAGAAAACTTCTTGCGGCATTTGTTAAAAGTTAGGATCGTGAACTTCTCGTTGTTAACCCACTACCGCCCAGCGATGCCGTCCGGAAACAGAAAAAAATATTTTAGAGGATCTTTTTAAATCAGTATTGTCACAATTTAAAAATATTCACCCCTCTGGAAACCCGAAATTTAATTATTTAGGCATTTCGCAAAGCTTAAAATTGCTTATTTTAATGGAAAAAATTCACTGAATTCCTCTTAAGCTCAATTTCACCCCACATACTTTGGGCTGTTATGGGTTAACTGTGATTTCTAATACCGGAAGGAAACCATGTTTATTTTCTCTTAAAGCAATCCACATTTGCAATATCATAACCCAGCCTGAATAAACGCACAATGTCTTTGCAACAATTAATTTTTCATACCTTAGGGCACGATCGAATCTCCGGACGAATACGCCGACGGCCTCGCTTCCGGCGCTCTTGCTCTTCTTGGCCACTTGTCTGGCGGAGGAATTTCTTCAGCTTCAGCTCTCTTCAGCTCTTCAATTGGAAATATTCTTCCTAGTCTTAGTTTCGAGGACGAATACAAAAAGGTGAGGATTTCGACCAAGAGAATTTCTTCGACCAGCATTCTATTTCTATTTTTAGGCACGCGGTACGAGCTGCCTCTTGTTAACTCCGTATCTAATTAAATAATTCTCTTTTAGAAACGCCGATTCACTTTCCTAAACGAGAGCGACTTACCTGAGATAGCGTTGATAGCGAATCGGACTTTCGCGGTGGGAGTTCTGCTCGGACTTTCGGGGGTAGTTCATCGTCCTTCTTTGGGTGAGTTCGAAGAAGATGATAATCAAGTCGGGATATTGTGACCGGAAAAAAACATCGCTCACGAGGTGGAACTACTTGTTTGTTGCAGGAGCACCCCAAGAAGGGGCGGAGAGTTTTTTCCGAGGCCCAGGCAAAGGGCTCATGGGTCTCATGACAAAACCAAGCGGAGGGGTCGTCGACTGTATCGCCATGGCGCGCGACGGGCTCAAGAGGTGCGTTCTCTTGAAATCGTATGGGTAGCTGTCATAAGTGCCAAAAACCGCAAGCGCCAACACCGCGAGCGCCAATCCGTAACCGCCTAACGAGAAAAGTCGCAAACGCCAAAGGTCTTAACCGCAATACTAACCTTACCTAACCTAACCTAACTTAACCTAACTTGACCTAACCTAACCTATACGAACTATGGCGTTTGCAACTTTTCTCGTTTGGCGGTTACGGACTGGCGCTTGCGGCGTTGGCGCTATCGAATGCCCCCTAAATCGTATCACGCATAAGAAAGCGACTCGCGTATGTAAGAAAATTTTGCATTTGGTACCATTTTGCGCAGGTCGGCCGAAATGGGAGAGAACGTTGTTCTACGAGCACGGCTTCCTCGTTACCTGAACCCGTACCTGGTAGGTATTTCGATGCCCTGTGGTTCCTTGGTACCATGCAAACTTCGAACGTTGTTGATGTTCCAGGGCATCCGGCCTTTCTCGGTGTACCAAGCGACCGGTCTGCACCTCCTGGACACGCTGAGCCGCGGTCACTTCGCCGACAGCGACCTCTACTGGGCCCATGCTGCCCTCAGCTGCGAAGGCAAATCCACTCTACTTATAAGCTTACAGTGAGTCAACTATTTCTTTTCCAAAATATTGTCAACCATGAGGGGCAACTTCCAGGAGGTGCAGGTTCAAAGTTCAACAGGGGGTCAAATTACACAGTGTGGATTATTTTGAGAAGAACGAGCAGAATTAACACATTACACCCCAAAGTATTTGGAGTGAAATTTAGCTTAAGAGAAAATGTGAGGAGTTTTCCCATTTAAGTACGCAATTTTAAGCTTTGGGAAATGCCTAAACAACTCATTTTTAGGTTTCCACAGAGGTGATATTTTTTGAACTGTGATAATGCTGAAGTGGAAAGATCCTCTAAATTAAAGTTTTCTCTTTCTGGACGGCATCGCTGGGCGGTAGTGGGTTAATTTTATGCAAAATTTATTATCTATTTTAAAATTAATTTAGGGTTTTGCGCTCAAAGAACACTTGTTTCCGAGACAGTGAATTGTAAACCCAGGCAAGGTTTGCTGCGAACGTAGATCAGCTTAAGCTAGGTGTAATTCGAACCTAGGTTAACTTAAGCTAGGTATACTAAATAAACCTAGTTTAACGTGAGCTTGGTACTAGCAGTCAAAACAAGTATTGACCGCACCATTTTTTTAAACTGAAGTAACTTTGAAATGAAGAGAGATACGTCAGAGCATAAGCACCCAATAAAATCGCTAGATCTTCAAGAGATCTATCAATATGATGTTTGCGTTTTTTGTCGTATCTCATTTCGTTCTCAAGTTACCAAGGTTAAAAACAATTGGAGCGGTCAATACTTTTTTGACTGCTAGTACGATGCTAACTTGGGTTAACTTTGGCTGCAGCTATTTTATGTTCACTTTTCGTTTTCTCGGAGCTGTCTGTCGGTGAATTGCGTTCTGACAATGTCGCTGTCCGTTTCCAGGCACGTTTTCCTGGTGGAGAAATGTCGCCAATGGGGAGCCTGGGACCTGGAATGGGTCGTGCGGGTCGACGATATTATGGCTGTACCCGTCATACAGGGTAACAGGCTGATCTTCAAAGTCCGCCAGGTGAGGGTTCTATAATAGAAATTTAGGACAATTTCCATCTTTTGTGTTCTACCTTTCATCGCCGAGCTGAGAGGAGCGACTGTGGGGCGAGGCAAAAGACACATAAAAAATAACCAACCCAAAGTCTCAGTCAATGGCAGTGATTGTCACCGAGAATGAAGCTGCCATAGGCTTGACGACAATGAGGTTAATTTAAGTGCTGCACCGCTCGGCGACGGAACGTAGAACATGTCAGGTAGAAACTGCGACCTACCATATTAAGCGCATTTTCTAGAAGATTTTTTCGTGTCTTAGGAGGAGAGTTACAGCGTATTTTCCGGAGACGAGAGAAGCGTGTCCAGCGAGAGTCCCGCTGTACTCGCCTGGCTGCGAGACAAGGTGGAGACTGTATTGGTACTGAATATGGAAGACAAGCCAGCTCCAGCCCCGACTGCAGTCAAATATTGTTAACTACCATGTAGACTACATTCTTCCTACAGTTTCTTGTTTCTACATGCTCCTATCAGCGCTCGAGACCCAAATTAGGACGTCTTGAAAGAGACAAACATACGCTTACGCGAGCCACTACTTTTAATCTTTAGTCTTAGACTAACATTTACAGAATACTGTGCTATTTTTATGGAGAAGTTCGTTGATTTGAGGACCTTTAAACCCGAGCACTCTTTTCGAATAACTCACCATCCTGAAGGATACATTGGCGAGGAGTTAGAGGGCATTGCGGGGTTGAGTGGAACCTAAGGCAGAAGTCGATGTTAAAGCTATGAACAACTTTTCTCAATGTAAGTCACGGTTTGAATGATTCAAGTATGATGAGGTTTCCAACGATAGA
>Ga0058701_10002109_pt1 | contig 14834 bp, 18 predicted proteins | sample AgamicOrMae_FD_97039 | JGI IMG/M metagenome (GOLD analysis project Ga0058701, IMG submission 97039) | Agave microbial communities from Guanajuato, Mexico - Or.Ma.e | ecosystem: Host-associated > Plants > Phyllosphere > Phylloplane/Leaf | place: Guanajuato, Mexico | collected 2012-06-04
CACCTTAAACGACTGGCACGCCGGACCATCTGCTTCTCAAAGTCAGAGGAAATGCACGACAAGATCATCAGCTGGTATCTGACAATCAACCATTACCACTAAATCTGCGTCACGACCACATTCCCCGTACTGATACCCCCGATTTTTTCTAAAGCAGATTAAAAGCGTGGCTTCCGCTTTTTCCACAGACTGTCCCCGACAACGTAACGCGGGACAGCAAAATGCCAGCCATTCACATTTTTAAAGCAGGTCACCATACCGATATGCACGGTTTGAGTATGCCGTTCACGCAAAGCGATCTTGCCGCCTGCGTGAAAGCCTATGACCCGTCCGTCCATGAAGCGCCTCTCGTTATTGGCCACCCCAAAACGGAAGACCCGGCGTGGGGCTGGGTGAAATCCCTGTCGCTTAACGGCGGCGATCTGCTCGCTGAGCCTGACCAGCTCGACCCGCAGTTTGCCGAACTGGTGGGCAACGGCCGCTTCAAAAAGGTCTCCGCCTCGTTCTATCTCCCTGACTCACCGAACAACCCGAAGCCCGGCACGCTTTACCTGCGTCATGTCGGCTTTCTGGGGGCGCAGCCACCTTCCATTAAGGGGCTGAAGCAGGTCTCGTTTGGTGAGAAAGAAGAAGGCGTCGTGGAGTTTGCCGACTGGAGTGATATCACCAATGCCTCTTTATGGGGCCGTCTGCGCGATTTTCTGATCGCCCAGTTCGGGCTGGACGAGACCGACAAGGTGCTTCCTTCATGGCAGGTTGACTCCCTGCGCGAAGAGGCTTACCGCGACACCGGGAAGTCTGAACCGGACTTCAGTGAACACAATCCCAACCCTCAACAAGAGAACAGCACCATGACTGAAGAAGAAATCAAAGCGCTTCAGGCGGAAAACACGCGTCTGAAAGCGGAAGCCACCAAGCGGGCAGAACAGGAAGCAAAGACCAGGCAGGACAAGCTGCACGCGGACAACGTCTCCTTTGCCGAGAAGCTGGTTGGCGATGGCCGACTGGCCCCCAAAGCGAAGTCGGTTGTCGTGGCCATTCTTGACGCGGTCTCTGCAGGTGACAAGCCGGTTGAGTTTGCCGAAGGCGATACCCGCACCCCGCTGGCCACGGCGTTTAAGACGCTGCTGGACAGCACTGATCCGGTACTGAATTTCAGTGAGCATGCGACCAAAGACCGCGTGAGCACAGATATCAAAACGACGTCAGCGGAGTTTGCTGAAGCCGACCCGGAACGTCTGGCGCTGCATCAGAAAGCGCTGGAACTGTCGAAAAAAGAAGGCATCAGCTACGACGCTGCTGTCTCCCGCTGCCTGTAATTAAGGAGAGAACATGTCTGACTATTTAAAGGGTAAGCGCGTCGTTGACCCGGTGCTGACCAGCATCGCACGCGGTTATAAAAATGCCGCGTTCATCGGCGAACGCATCTTCCCCATTGTCCTTACCGATAAGGAAGGTGTGACCGTGCCGACCTTCGGTAAATCCGCTTTTGTGGAGTACGACACCGAGCGTGCCGTGGGGGCTGACAGTAACGTTCTGGTGCGTGAGAAAACCGGCAAACTGGACCTGGTTCTCAACGAACACGATCTGGCTGCGCCGGTGGACTATCGCGAGCAGGCCGAGTCGATGTTCAACGAAGAGGCCAAAGCCATTCGCCGTGTGACGAGCGGCGTCAACCTCAAGCGAGAACTGTATGCGGCCCGTCTGGCCCAGGACAAGAACGTCTATCGCTCGGCTAACGTCAAAGCGCTGGCCGCTGCTGACCGCTGGGGTGATGGCAAGGGTGACCCGATTGGCATCATTGAAGGCGGGATCGAAGCGGTGCGTAACGCCACCGGCCTGCGTCCGAACCTGATGACCATGGGGGCCAGCGTGATGTCGCTGCTGAAGTTCCACCCGGCGATTCAGGCCGCGATTGGTGCCAACGAGCGCAAGCGTATCACCATCGAAATTCTGAAAGACCTTTTCCAGCTGGAAGATGTGGCGATCGGCGAGCCGGTCTCCATGGCCTCCATGAAAGACGCGCAGAACAAGGACAAAGTCCCGACCGATATCTGGGGTGACAACCTGATGCTGCATTACGTTGGCAAACCGCAGCCAGGCACCGACAGCGCCGACGAAAACGAGCCGTCATTCGGTTACACCCTGCGCCGTAAAGGGATGCCGGTGGCGGATAAATACGACGGCGTCGGCGGCAAAGTGAAGTACTGCCGTTATACCGATATCTACAAGGTCGCCGTGGTCGGTGGCGATGCCGGGTATCTCGTCACCAACATCGTGAAATAAGGAGACGGTCATGGGTACAACTCAACAGGTCATTCTGACCACTAACGTGACGGCCAGCGCGGCGCTGACGCAACAGCGCTTTGTCGGTGCCGATAACGCCCCCTGTCAGGCCGGAGCCGTCGCGCTCGGCGTGGCAGAGGTGGATGCCGCTGCCGGTGATGTAACGCCGGTCAACGTACTGGGTATTGTTGCCGTCGAGGCTGGTGCTGCGATTACTAAAGGGCAGAACGTCCAGTCGGATGAGAATGCCTGCGCCGTTCCCCAGACAGCCGCATCAGGCGAGACCCCGGCGGGCATTTCTGCCGGGATTGCGCTGGATGAGGCTCTGGCCGAAGGCGACGTTATCCGCATCCTGCGCGGGGTGTGATATGTACTGCACCTTCGCGGATTTGCTTGAACAGGTTCCTGAGCGGACGCTAATTCAGCTCACCAATGAGGAGCTGGACTTCGACTCGCCCGTGACGGTGAAAACTGAGGTGGTGGACAGCTGTATTCGCTATGCCGATGAGCTGATTGATGCCCACCTGCGCGGACGCTATACCCTGCCGCTGGCAGAGATACCAACCGTTCTGCGGGACATTGCCATCACACTGGTGCGTTACCGGCTTTACACCCGCCGCCCGGAAGGGGCTGTCCCGGATACCGTGAAGGATGACCACAAAGAGGCCCGGCGACAGCTGGAGGGGTTGCGTGACAACAAGCTGACGCTGGGGCTGCAGTCCACTCAGAAGGACGTGCCTGAGTCCGGTGAAATCCGGGCACGGGCACGTCGCCCCACCTTTGGCGGGCGCGATGGCTTACTGGAGAAATACTGATGAACGTTCTGCCCGTCCTCGATGCGGTACTGGCCCGGTTGCGCGAGAAGCTGCCCCAGCTGCAGGTGGAGTACTTCCCGGAGAAACCGGCTGAATATCGTCTCAATCATCCTGTCGGGGCACTGCTGCTGAGCTATGCCGGGTCACGCTTCGACAAGCCCGATGATATCGGTGCGGTGATCCAGCCTCAGACGGTTCAGCTCTGCGTCACGGTGGTTTTCCGCCAGCTAAACGGTAAAAGAGGTGCGATTGACGTTCTGGACGCAGTCCGTCGCATTCTCGGTGGCTACACTCCGCCGAACTGCCGCCGCCGCATCTGGCTGACCCGTGAGGTGTTTATCGGGGAGGTCAAGGGGCTGTGGCAGTACGCCCTCGACTTTGCCACTGAAAGCGTCTTTATCGAAGACAGCGATTTACCGTCCGGCCCGCTGTTAACCGAAGTGAACTATGAGGAAAGCGAGTGATGAAAGAATACCGCTATTCCGGCCCGGCCAGCGGCGTCACGCTGTCGGACGGAACCGAAATCCTGCTCTGGCCGGGGAAGAATCTTTCCCTGCCGGAGGAGCATGACTATGTGAAGGTACTGGTGGCGCTGAAGCATCTGACACCGGTATCTGAAGAGACTAAACCCGCCAGCACACCGGTTGTGCAGTCACCAAAGCGCAGGAACGCCGGCGACAACGATGTGAAAACGGAGGACTCCCATGGCAGCTAACTATCTGCATGGTGTCGAAACCATTGAGGTGGAAAACGGTGCCCGCCCGGTAAAAACGGTGAAGTCTGCCGTCATTGGCCTGATTGGTACCGCCCCGATGGGGGACGTCAATACGCTGGTGCAGTGCCTGTCTGAGAAAGATGCAGCGGCGTTTGGCAGCCAGCTCACCGGCTTTACCATTCCGCAGGCGCTGGATGCGATCTACGACCATGGGGCAGGCACCGTTCTGGTCATTAACGTGCTTGATCCGTCTGCGCATAAAACCGCTGTGGCCGATGAAGATGTAACGTTCGACAAGGCGACGGGCAAGGCACAGCTGGCTAATCCGGTGGTTGCGCAGCTGGTACTGAAACCGGACAGCGATGGCCAGCCTTATGTGGAAGGTCAGGACTACTCGCTTGATGCACAGACCGGGGTGATTACCAACCTCGGTAAGAGCATCGCGGCAGATGCAACGGTGAAGGCCAGCTATAACTATGCTGATCCAACCAAAGTCACCCCGGCAGATATCATCGGTGCCGTTAACGCGGCGGGCAACCGTACCGGCATGAAGCTGCTTAACGACAGCTTCAACCTGTTTGGCTACTTCGCAAAAATCCTGATTGCCCCGGTCTTCTGCACCCAGAACAGCGTCTCGGTTGAGCTTATCGCCATGGCTGAGAAGCTGGGCGCGGTGACCTACATCGACGCGCCGATTGGTACCACTTTTGCTCAGGCTCTGGCGGGGCGTGGCCCGGAAGTCGCCATTAACTTCAACACCAGCTCCGACCGCGTCCGTCTGTGCTACCCGCACGTCAAGGTGTACGACGCGGCCACCAACAGCGAACGGCTGGAGCCGCTGAGCCAGCGTGCTGCAGGTCTGCGTGCCAAAGTCGACCTGGACAAGGGCTACTGGTGGTCGTCCTCCAACCAGGAAATTCTGGGTATCACCGGCGTGGAGCGCCAGCTGTCGGCAATGATTGACGACCCGCAGAGCGAGGTGAACCTGCTCAACGAACAGGGCATCACCACGGTCTTCAGCAGCTACGGCAGCGGCCTGCGTCTGTGGGGCAACCGTATGGCGGCATGGCCAACGGTCACCCATATGCGCAACTTTGAGAACGTTCGCCGCACCGGTGATGTTATCAACGAGTCCCTGCGTTACTTCAGCCAGCAGTACATCGACATGCCGATTACCCAGGCGCTGATTGATGCGCTGACGGAGTCGGTCAACGCCTACGGTCGCAAGCTGATTGGCGACGGTGCGCTGCTGGGCTTCAGCTGCTGGTTTGATCCGGCCCGCAACGAAGAGACGGAGCTTGCCGCCGGTCACCTGTTGCTGAGCTACAAATACACGCCGCCACCTCCGCTGGAGCGACTGACGTTTGAGACCGAGATCACCTCGGAATACCTGTTAACCCTGAAGGGGAATAGCTGATGGCAAAGATTGAGATCAACCGCATCACGAATGCCAACATCTACCTGGATGGCGCTAACCTGCTGGGTCGGGCCGAGGAGGTCAAACTCCCGGATGTCTCCATGACCATGCAGGAGCATAAGGCGCTGGGGATGGTGGGCAAAGTGGAACTCCCGGCAGGCTTCGACAAGCTTGAGGGCGAGATCAAGTGGAACAGCTTTTACCGCGACGCGATGCTGTCTGCTGCGAACCCGTATAAGTCGCTGGCGCTGCAGTGTCGCTCCAGCGTCCAGCGCTACAGTTCGCAGGGGCTGATTGACGAAATTCCGCTGGTCACCTTCCTGACGATCATGTTCAAGAAGAACCCGCTGGGGACGTTCAAACAGCACGAGAACGCCGAGTTCTCCAGTAGCTTCACCTGCACGTACATCAAGCAGGTACTGGATGGTGAAGAGCTGCTGGAGCTGGACTATCTGGCCAACATCTTCCGCGTCGGCGGCGTTGACCAGTTGACCGACTACCGTATCAATATCGGGGGGTAATATGGTGGTACCCAAAGTTGAGCGCAAAACGATAGACGACCCGGTAGCGTCGCTGAATTATCAGACCCACCACTTTCCGGGCACCAAGCTGACCATTGCTGTTGCACTGATGCCGGATGGCTTTATGGTCAGCAGTGGATTCAGCGCCACGGCGCATCCGGGGTTGTTCGATGAAGAGACCGGCAGGAAGGTGGCCATAGCTAAAGCGCAGCACAATTCGACTGAAGCGCTGTGGCAGTTTGAGGGATACAGGCTGAAGTCCCAGCTGGCATCGGGTAACCACGATGACCGTTGAGATCGAAGATAAAGGCGGGAACTGTGGTTCGATTGGCATGGGAAATGGCACCTGGTTTACCATTCTTGATATTCCGGGGGTGGAAAACCTTTTTAATACCCAGAAAACCAATGACCCGATTGACTGCACCCGCTCTAAAGCACGGAAGCTGGCTGACCTGATTGAGGCATGGGAGCCACCTGACCACTGGTTCACCGGCATCGGTAAATCCGAAGGAAAGGCGCTTCTCATCGCCTTCCTGCGTAACTGCAAAGGCTTTCGCACTCACTGATACCAAAGGGGCTTCGGCCCCTTTCTTCTTAATCCCCTTTAATATCTGTCAGTCCCACCACCGGACATACTGCTCTGAACTTACACAGGAGCACGATCATGTCACAAACCCAATCCGATACTTTTAAGCTGTCCTACCCCTTCACCACAGCTGCTGGCACCAGAGTTGAGCAGGTCGGACTGAAACGCCTGACGGTCAAAGACCTGAAACAGGTGCGCAAAATCAGCAAAGACCCGGCTGACTGGGACGAACCGCTGATTGCCCGCAGTACCGGTATTCTCCCGGAAGACCTCGATAACATGGATCTTGCTGACTACATGGAGCTGCAGAAACGATTTCAGCAAGTCACTGGGCTGGGTAAGAGCGACAAAAACGCTGATGCAGGCGCAGGGGCTGCTGGCGAGGTGGTTTAGATTTCAGCCGGGGGAGATTGATGCCCTCGATACTGACGATCTGGAGATGTGGCTGGAGCAGGCTGAAGAGCAAATCAAAAGCGAGTTCGGCGACAATCAGTAACTCCTCATCACTTAACAGCCGCCACACGCGGCTGTTCTACATGCCTCTCAGACACTTTCCTTCCGTTTTTCCGCTTTCAGAGGATAACCACCGTGGCCAGTGAATTTTCAGTCGGCGTCATTATTGGCGGCATTGTCGGGAGCAGCTTCCGCTCAGCCGTCAGTGGCACCCGACGCGCCCTAGATTCCCTGGGTGATACATCGCGCCGCCTGCAGGAACGCCAGAATGCCTTAACCCGTGCAACTGAACGTTATGGCCAGTTAGGCTCTTCCCGGATGCAGCGGCTCAACAGCGAACTGCTGCGCGTAAGTCGCACAATGGAGCAAATCGAGCGCCAGCAGCGCCGTCTGTCAGCGGTTTCGGCCACCAGTGATGCGTTGAAGGCTAACCGCATGGCGCTCTATGGCCAGGGCGCAGAAACCTATGCCATCGGCAGAACGTTGGGCGCACCGGTCATGGCCTCGGTCAAACAATATGCCTCGTTTGAATCCCAGCTACGCGATATCAGTGTCACCGGTGATCTGGATTCAAGGCAGGAACAGGCCATCGGTACTGCCATTCGTCGGGCATCCCTGCAGGTCAATCAGCTCCAGGAATCTCTGTTGGGCGGCGTGGGTCAACTGGTTGCCGATGGCATGAATCCGCAGCAGGCAGCGACCTTTGCCGGGATGCTCGGTAAAGCGGCCACGGCCACCAAAGCGGATATGACTGACCTCGCAAAAATGACCTACGCCTTTAGCGATGCGCTGAAAATTACCGATGCCAAAGAGCTGGAGCAGGCGTTTGGGATTGCGGCAACCGGGGCCAAGCTAGGCTCGTTTGAGCTGAAGGATATGGCGAAAGCGTTACCCGGTATGGCCAAAGCCTTCGCTGCACGTGGTATTTACGGCAAAGACGCTATAACCCAGATCGTCGCCAGTCTGGAAGTGGGTAAAGGCAGCGGCTCAGCGGAAGAGGCCGTCACCAATATGTCAAACTGGCTGGCGGCAATGGGACGCGGAGATACCACGCAGAAATACGCTAAGGCTGGCGTGGATTACCAGGGATCAATGCAAAATTATGTAGCCCAGGGGTTCTCTCAATATGAAGCCTCCCTGATGATTGCCAACCGGTTTATCGACGGTAAAGGCAAGGCATTTGTGCAGCAATGGAAAGCGGCAGGCTCAAGAGGCGATCAGGAAGGCCAGCAGAAGCTGATGGAGTCCTTCGGACTGGCGGAAGTCTTTACCGATATCCAGACCGTGAACCATCTGCTGTCTATGCGTCAGGGCTGGGATAAGTACCAATCTAACAAGCAGGAAATGAACACTCCCTCTGCAATGTCTACGCTGGACAAGGATGCAGCGAAACAAAATGATACGCTCGAAGGACGTTGGCGCAGAACGCAGATTGGGTTTAACGACTCGGCCATTAGCATCGGAGAATCATTACGTCCGGCGTTGATCCAACTGGGGGAAACATTCATCCCCTTAATGAACAGCGTTGGAAAATGGATAGCGGCTAATCCGCAACTCGTGAGCGGCACAATTCAAGTGATTGGCGCATTACTTGCGTTCAAGATGGCAACCATCGGCCTCAAGCTCGGGCTGAATCTCCTTATTTCACCTTTCGTCAACGTCTGGAAAAATGCCGTGCTCCTGCGGGTCAACTGGCTTCGCCTGACACTCGCGCTGGGTGAAGGCGGCAAACTTCGGTGGCTGGTGACCGGATTTAGCGCCGTCGCCAGAGGAGCCAGAACACTGGGTGGCGTGCTCTCCGGGGGACTGGTTCGCGGAATTATGATCGCCGGTCGTGCCGTTATCTGGATTGGGCGGGCACTGCTGATGAATCCCATTGGTCTTGCCATCACCGCCGTCGCGGCGGCGGCTTATCTTATTTATCGTAACTGGGGGGCTGTCAGCAGTTGGTTCAAACAGCGCTGGGCTGACATTAAAGAGGCTTTTAACGGCGGTATCGTGGGGATTGGTAAGCTGCTGATTAACTGGTCGCCGGTTGGTCTGCTCTATAAAGCCTTTGCGGCTGCGCTGAAATATCTCGGCGTTGATCTGCCCGCGAAGTTCACTGACTTCGGTGGCCATCTTATCGACGGGCTGATAAACGGCATCAAAAACAAATGGGAGTCGCTCAAAACCACCGTCACAGATATGGGCGACAGTGTCGGCGGCTGGTTCAAGGAAAAGCTGGGCATTCATTCGCCGAGCCGTGTGTTTATAGGCTTTGGTGACAACATCGCGCAGGGTGCCGCTATCGGCCTGCAGCGCACCACACCGCTTGCTGCACTGGCCGGGCAGCGTCTGGCTACCGAAATGACACCGGATGTTCCCCGTATCCCGTCGCCGGAAATCATGGCTGCGGGATATTCAGGTCGTGGCGCAGTTGCAACTGGCGGTGGAACATCTGGCGGTATTAAGGTCAGCTTTAATCCTCAGTTTTTCCTCAATGGCAAAGAAACCGCAGCGCCAGCCGGGTTGACCGGCGCACTGAATATGAGCCTGCATGAACTGGAGAAAATGCTGGAACGTCTGCTGGCTCAGAAACAACGTCGGGGGTACGAATAATGTTTGCGGTACTGGGTGATATTGAGTTTGAACTGATTACCTACTGGGACGGCTTTGATGCCACTTTCGGTGTCGATTATGCCGAACATGCCCGCATCGAGGGTAAGCCCGGCCTGCAGTTCGTCGGCGATAAGCTGGACGAAATCCAGATAAGCCTGGTCTTCCATCAGCATTATTGTGTGCCCGACGTGGAGCTGGCGAGACTGAGAACGGCCATGAAAGCCCATCAGGCGCTGGCGCTGGTTTTCGGCAACGGTGACTATCGCGGCTGGTTCGTGATTACCGACGTGACCGCGACCAGCGAGCAGACCGACAGCACCGGCAACGTGCTGGCCGTGAATGCCACCGCGTCTCTCCGTGAGTACATTGGCGACCCGAAAAACCCGCTGCAGCCGCCTGCAATACGCACGCAGGTACCCGGCGTCGGGGCGGTCTCCGGTGCCGTTCCTTCGCCCTCCGGGGTGGCGCAGTACGTTCGCGACGGCGTCAACTATGCCAAACAGGCGCAGTCTGTCCTCCAGACCACCATCAGCGCCGTTCGGGTGGCGCAGAAAATGAAGGATAACCCCGCCGTTGCACTGACCCGCGTGCCGGGACTGATGAGCGGGCTGGGCAACGTATCCGGGGCGTTAGGCCAGAGCGTTCCGGCGTTTAATGCAATCTCTGAATCCATGCCTGATGCCATCAGTCTGGCCAGAGCCACCAGTGATGCGGCCACGTATGTCCAACAGGCGCAGTCTTCGCTGAGCGGCGTGGATGGCAGCAATATCGCGGCAGCGCTGGATGCTGTTTCCGGGCAGCTCAACTCCGCCAGCACCACGTTCACCCGGATGTCGCCGGGGCTAAGCACCATGGCAGCTAAAATTCTGGCGAGGAGTGTGTGATGTTTCTTGAACATGTCACCCGTGACGGAGAGCGCTGGGACTCTCTGGCATGGCAGTACTACGGCGACCCACTGGGCTATCCCCGGATAATTGCCGCCAATCCGCACGTGGCCATTACGCCGGTGCTGCCCTCCGGGCTGTTGTTACTGATCCCGGTTATCGAGGCTGAAGAAGCCACCACAGAAGAGGATATTGCCCCATGGCTGAGATAAACAGCACTGCACAGGCCGCATCAGCGTTAACCGGCGTCAGCGATGTTCTGAGTCCGGTATTCACTCTGTGGTATCTGCAGAAGAACATCACCACCGATATCGCCCCCTATGTCACCCGCGTAACCTACCGCGATAACATCAAAAGCGAGTCCGATACCATTGAGGTGGAGCTGGACGACACCGATGGCCGCTGGCTGGATAAGTGGTATCCGGGCAAGGGTGACACGCTGACGCTGAAAATGGGTTATCAGGGCGAGAAGCTGCTGTCCTGTGGTACGTTCTCGATAGACGAGATCGAGGTGAGTTCGCCCGCGTCCGTTGTCGCTATCCGGGGCGTGGCCACGTCGGTCAACAACGCCCTGCGGACAAAATCCAGTCGTGGTTTCGAGAGCACCACGCTGGCGGCCATCGCCGGGCGGATTGCCAAAAAGCATCAGCTGAAGCTGGTTGGCAGTATTGAGTCCATCAAAATTGACCGCGTTACACAGTATGCTGAAACGGACGTGGGCTTCCTGCATCGACTGGCCAGCGAGTATGGTTATGCCGTAAAAGTGGTCAGCGACCAGCTGATTTTCTCTCATCTGGCCACGCTGCGCGGTCAGGAGCCGGTAAAACAGTTGAAGCCACAGGATGTGGCCAGTTTTTCTCTGCGTGACACCATCAACCGCGTCTACAAATCCGCGAAGGTAAAACACCAGAAGAGCAGCGATAAAAAGCTGATCGCCTACGAGGTTGCCGGTGGCACCAGTGAAAGCGATAAACAGGTCAAACTGGCAAAAGTCACCAGCGCTGATTCACTGAAGGTTAACAGCCGCGTCAGCGACCCGGACAGCGCCCGGATTAAAGCGGATTCGGCGCTGGCCAGGCATAACGAATATCAGCAGAACGGCTCCCTGACGCTGATGGGGACACCTCAACTGACAGCAGGCAACAAAATTGAACTGGCGGGTTTTGGTCAGTTATCCGGGCCGTGGCTGATAACCACTGCCCGCCATGCGTTTGACCGTAACAGCGGCTACATCACAGAACTGGAAGTGGCACGAGGGCCAGTCACGCAGGGCAAGGCGAAAAAAGGTAAAAAGACCGGCAAGAGCCAGACACTGACCGTCTACAAATACGATGGCACCACATCCACGGTAATAAAGGGAGATAAGTAATGTCTGTTGTCACCCGTCAGGTCGGCACGGTCAGCGCCGTTGATGCCGACAAGGTTCAGGCCCGCGTTCGTCTGCCTGAGTGCGATAACCTGCGCACTAACTGGCTTAACGTGCTGCAGCGCAACGCCCAGGATAACAAGGATTACTGGCTCCCTGACGTGGGGGAGCAGGTTGAGGTGCTGCTCGATGCCAACGGCGAGGATGGTGTCATTCTGGGGGCGGTGTACTCAGACGTCGATAAACCGCCGTTCAGCGACAAAAACGTCCGGGGCACGAAATACGCGGATGGCGCAGAGTTCAGCTATAACCGTGCGACCCATACGCTGACGGTCAAAGGCGGTATCGAGCGCGTAGTAATCGAGGTTGCGGTAGGTATCACCCTGAAGGGGAAAACCATTGATTTGACCGCTGACACCACCACGGTGAACGGCGACCTTGAAATCAACGGCAATGCCCACTCAACAGGCAGCATGCTGTCTGATGGCCAGAACTCTAATCACCACTCCCACTGACCTTCTTAAACGCCTTTAATATCGGCGTTCCCGCACAGGGGCAATACTGCCCTCATGAAAACAACCTCAGTATTCTGGCAACCGGCCCTGCAGGCTCCCGGCGAAATCGTCCGGGGGCTGGATGATATCTGGCAGGCCATTCAAATCATCCTGCGAACTCCTCGTGGTAGCGACCCGCATCGCCCGGAGTTCGGCAGCAATCTGCACCTTTATATCGACTGGCCTGTTAACCGGGCCATTCCGCATGTGGTGCGCGAATCCGTCGATGCCATCCGCCGCTGGGAGCCTCGCTGCCAGCTTATTTATGTCGGTTAAACCCGCCGTCGACGGCGAACATCTTACGCTCCGGGTGAGCTGGAAAGGCTCTGACGGACAGCCCCGGACTCAGGAGTTGCTATGGCGCTGACAGAACCCGATTTTATTGAACGCGATGCCGACAAAATCACAGCTGAAATGATTGCTCAGTACGAAGCCGCAACCGGCAAGACGCTGTACCCCGCTCAGGCTGAGCGCCTGTTGATTGACCTGTGGGCATACCGCGAAATGCTGGTCAGGGTGGCAGCACAAGAAGCGGCCAGACAGAATCTGGTCGCCTTTGCCCGTGAGCCGATGATTGATTACCTCGGTGAACTGGTCGGTGTATACCGTCTTGCCGCGCAGCCTGCCACCACCACGCTCCAGTTCTCCGTGGATGAGGCGCTGGCCATTGATGTGCTGATCCCGGCTGGTACCCGCGTCAGCGCTTCCGACAGCATTATTTTTGCCACCGATACGGACGTGGTACTGAAAGCCGGATTGCTGCTGGTCAATGCCACGGCCACCTGTACCGAACCGGGAGCCGCTGGCAACGGCTGGCAACCTGCACAGGTCAGTCAGTTGCTCGATGAGATCGATAACGTCGACCTGCAGGTGACCAATCTGGCGGCCAGTTCTGGCGGTTCTGAGCAGGAAGACAATGACAGGCTCCGCGAGCGTATCAAACTTGCCCCGGAGTCATTCACTAACGCCGGAAGCCGTATGGCATACCGCTTTCATGCCATGCAGGCCCATCCCAACATTGTCGATGTTGCCGTGCTTTCCCCGGTTCCCGGCACCGTAGAGCTGTATCCGCTGCTCAGCACCGGTCTGCCGGACGACAGCATCCTCACGCTGGTAGAGAGTTTCTGCTCGGACGAAAAAGTCAGGCCACTTACTGATACCGTGCGGGCTAAAACACCTGTGCAGGTGGATTACGCCATTGAAGCCAATATCACGATCTACCGCGACCAGGATGCCAACTCGGTAAAGGACAACGCTAACAGTGCCATTCAGAACTGGGTGGCATCCCGTACCGCCACGCTGGGGCGCGATATTGTTCCCAGCCAGATTATCAGCGTGCTGTCCGTCTCCGGGGTATATCAGGTCGAACTGGTGACACCGGCACTGCGGGTGGTGGTAGAAAACGAATGGGCAAACTGCACCGCAATTACTCTCAACATGACCGGAGTATCCGATGGCTGAACCGCTACAACTTCCGCCGCCGCTTGAGGGTGATATCAGCCTCAGAACGCTGGGAAGACTGGCCGGGCGGCTGGATAACATCGACCTGAGCGTACTGATGGTCTATCTCGTCGATATCGTCGACAGTTCCGCGCTGCCATGGCTGGGCGAGCAGTTCTCACTGTTCGGCGATGGCTGGGAGCTGGCGGAATCGGACGATGTACGCCGCATGCTTATCAAATCCGCCATCGAGCTGCACCGCTTCAAAGGGACGCCGTGGTCAATCCGGGAAATTATCCGCCGTTTCGGCTTCGGCGAAGTGGATCTGATTGAAGGCACTGGCCAGATTGGCTACGACGGCAAACACACCTACAACGGGCTTTTCGTCCATGGCGATGCGGAAGCCTGGGCGGTTTATCGCGTCATCCTTCAACAGCCCATCACTAACGATCAGGCGGCGCTGTTACGCCAGACGCTCGCTGCTTTTGCTCCGGCCCGCTGCCATCTGGCGAGCCTGGAGTATCAGTCTGTCGCCATTCGCTACAACAACACCGTCAACTATGACGGCAGCTATAACCACGGGAGCAGTTAATTATGGCAAACCTACCTGAAACCCCGCAGTGGGAAGACGGCATCTACCAGATTGAGGTCTCTGACCCCGTTCTGGGGGGGCCTGACGGGATATCTAACCGGCAGGCTAAACAGCTGGCAAGCCGCACGTCATACCTGAAACAACAGGTTGAAAAAGGCGGTTCAGACCTTGCGAAACACATCGCGGCAGCTGACCCGCACACGCAGTACGCGCCGAAGGCCAGCCCGACATTTACCGGCACGCCAACAGCGCCTACGCCTGCAAATAGCGATAACAGCAAGAAGCTGGCGACGACGGAGTTTGTGGCCAAAGCACTTGCGGCACTTGCAGGCAGCGCCCCTGAGACGCTGGATACACTCAAAGAGCTGGCGGATGCCCTTGGCAACGATCCAAACTTTGCAACCACGGTACTGAACAGGCTGGCGGAGAAGCTGGCCAAAGACCAGAACGGCGCTGATATTCCTGACCCGGCGCTCTTTGTCAAAAACCTTGGTTTAGGGGAAGGCTCCGCGTTGCCGGTTGGCGTTCCCATTCCGTGGCCGTCAGCAACACCCCCTACGGGATGGCTCAAGTGCAACGGAGCCGCGTTCACAGCCACCCAGTA
>Ga0058701_10002110_pt1 | contig 14834 bp, 17 predicted proteins | sample AgamicOrMae_FD_97039 | JGI IMG/M metagenome (GOLD analysis project Ga0058701, IMG submission 97039) | Agave microbial communities from Guanajuato, Mexico - Or.Ma.e | ecosystem: Host-associated > Plants > Phyllosphere > Phylloplane/Leaf | place: Guanajuato, Mexico | collected 2012-06-04
TAAATAGAGCTGCAATCTATCTTTTTAGATTTGAAATGTCCATTTTTATATCTTAATTTCTTTTTAAAAATTCGGAAATACTGTCACACGGATAAAAGCCAAAATCGGCGCAGATTTGACGATGAATTACTCCATATCGTACTTTTAGTATGAGCCTGTTGAGAGGGTTCAGGAGAAATCCTTGAATCATCGTGGCATCGGGGAATCTGGTACCGACTCCGCATATCTAAAACTGTGTTTCAGATATGAAAAGACAGATAACTTGTTCTTTGTTTATGGAAAGGGAAGAGAAATCGATTTTTCAACCAAATCGCCACTTTGACAAAGTGTTTCTTACTTCAACAAGGCGCTCCTGGTAGGGCGAATAATAATGGTTTTACGAATTTGCAGGAAAACGAGTAGTGGACGTAGCGGTGGGCCAGTTCCACGCCGTTGCCCTGACAGACGAAGGGGAGGTGTGGGGCTGGGGGTGCGCCCAGTACATCCAGCCGAACTGCAGTCTTGGGCCCGTCGCAGCTGTTCTTTCCAATTTACGCGCCAAGTTTGGAATGTCAGGAGGTCACGAACCAGGTTTCCTGGAAGGCCCAACACTCTTATCGTGTTTCCCGCAAAATTTGCCAATATCAGGATTTGCCTGTGGATACTCTCAGGTTCGTGGTAAAGCCTACTGTAACGGGCTGAAACTGAGCTGGCGTTTGAGTTTTTGACTTTCCTTCGGCAGAGCTGGGCCTGGAGTAACTTAGACGGAGGAGGCGCTTCGAATTCGAATGAAGAACCGTCGACGAATTGTGCGGCGAATCGCAGTGTCAGAGACGGCGGCGGCGGCTCTCGGACGAGGTGCCGCTCGGGCGTCTTGGACCTGCGCGTTCCCCTGGTGCTGGACGTCTGTGAGGACACCTTCCGTTTGCTGGACCAGCTTCTTGCAGCGGCCGCGGCGGGATTGGCGGGTTCCGATTGGCCGCCGACCCAAGACAAAGAGTGCCTCACAGTTGCCTGCCTCAATCTGCTTCATCTACAGGTATCTGATGTAAACCTGAGACAGGACAAAAGTGATTTTCTCTCTTATGACACCGACAAGCTCAGGATGTTTCGTCGACTTAGTCAAATTTACAAACAAGATGTAAAAAAAAAAGACAGAACTGTGTTTAAAAATTTGAAAAGCATGAAAAACTAAAACGTTTGACCAAATGAACAATCAAGATTAGTCGGCCGCCAATTATAATGGTTATTTTTTATCATTGTCGCCATTGTTGATTTGACTCATTTTTCTTTATATAGGGTACTGTTTTCAGAAGTTTTTATCAAATATTTTTCTCAAACGACGGTAAGATAATGATTTTTTCGTCTCAATTTGTTCATCTTATCTCGATCAATCATGTGAAACGTTTTTTAAACAAACTTACCGAGCAAATTTTCTCGTAAAATGTAAAAAACCTTCAATATTTTAGTACACGTCCATACAACGCCACGTAATTCTTGCTATCTTTGAATGCATAAATCTCAAAAGTTAAAACGATGACAAGTCGTTTTCAGTGGTCAGGTGTGTAATAACATTTTAGCTGTATTTCTGATCAATAAAGAGAGCCTGTTGTCGGCACCCTTTATCTCGACGAAACACCCCTAATCAAACCTTTCTGATTTCACCTTTCCCGATTAGAACTTGCGTAAGGCTTTTATGCGAACAACGTTGAATGACGTAGCTTGGCCGCGCCTCGAATATTTGTGACGCTTGTTTCTGCGGTCTAGCTGCACGCCATGATTGAAAACGGCTTGGATGTCCGATCGGTGGGCTTGGCGGTTGGTTCGCCCGTCCTGGCTTCTCTGCGGCAGCAGGTCGTCGATCTGGCGAGCTTCCCTGGTGTCCTGGACACGGTGCAAGGGGCGGCTCAGGCCGTGCTGCAGAGGGGCTGGGCAATACTCCTACCTACGGCCGACGAGCGGGCAAAAACCTTGTCCTCTTTACTTCCTGGCACTGGTAAGCTCACTGTTTGCCACTCGAAATTCAGCGCATCCTTCGCGCGATTTTCTATTATCTCGTAAATCGACTGCATTTTTTTGTCGCTTAGTGTGCTCGATTTTACTGATCTTTCTCGTTGTTTCATTTTTTTTCTAGGTCCAATGCTGAATTCTATTCACGCTGGTCATAGGTTTATGATGGATTTGCTCGTCGGGAGTTTAATGACAGACGGAGGACTTGACGTCGCTCTAAGAGTGGCTATAAAAGGTTTGTATCTCCGTGGGAATTTATGGGGAACAATTTCAAAGAAACAACGCTCTTCATCGAGGTTTTAGATTTAATGTACATTTAAAATCATAGCCTTTGGATTACACTGTCTCTTTGATTGTGCAGTTGAAATGGGTCTCCTCATGGAAAAGTACGGATACGTGGAAGAAGAAGAAAACACAAGCCATCAGAGTGGAGCTGTGATCTCGCTTTTACATATTGTAAAACAACTTCTAAGGTAAATAGCAGTTAAAATGAAGATCAAATGTAATGCACTGTCAAAATCTGAATTTGTTTTTCTTTCAGGAATAGCACATTTCAAACTTTAAGCGCTCTCCAAGCTATTTCGTCGAGCGGTCAAGAAAGTCGAGATTCCCACGTTCAGTCACCCAGCGTGGATCTCTTACTCAGATTTCAGCGCCTTCTGATCGCACAAGTATATCCCCCTAGCCGGTCGTGTGACCACCGAGGTAAGTGAACCCAATCTTTTGTCGCTCTTTTATCGCACTCTCGTTTGGCCCGGATTTGGGATTGTTCTTTGTTTTCCAGATCAAGAAGCGAACGGTGCGACGTCCTTGCTGAAGAAATACGTTCAGCAAATATGTCGTCATATAGCAGAAGTGTTCCCAGTCGCGACGGAAATCGCTGCTGAAGGGAGCAGGCATTTCGCTGCAGTTGTAGCCGTGCTGAAAGCCGATGTGATAGGTTAGTGCGGGAAGTATCAAACACAGGAACCTCTCCGATCATGTTGCAGTCCAACCTGGATTGTTGCGTGTCTGGAAAACTGAAAATAAAAAGAAAATCAGGGAATTTAATGGACAAGGCAAAGTCAAGGTAGAAAAAGGGTAATTCGTTATTGTCCCAGGAAATTTATTCGTGGGCAGTCCATTCGTGTTTCTCTAAAAACCCGGTGCGCTGTTATAATTTTCTCGAACGCGTTCGAGACATTATGACAGCGAGGCATGTCATCTGCGCGTGCGTTCCTCTCGTATGAGTAGATACTTTTAAAGCCCTCGGCTGGGCTTGACAGCGACGTAGCACGTCGGTGCTTGGGGCACTTGATGTAACTCCGGTAACCTCAATTATTTCTTAGACAACAAAAACGTTCAATTAACAAGCGTCCACTAAATTACAAACGTCAAATAAGGTTTGAAAAAAACTGAGTAATAAATGAGGGAATTTTATTTTTTCTGGAGCGCTCCAACTTACTGTTAGCCTGAATAATGAACGTTGTATCTCGAGTATCATTATTCGGATCTTGCTTTCTGATCATTACTCATATGTGTTTGTTACAGACATGCTCTTGCCCGAGCTAATCGTTAGTTTAGTTTTGCTCCAACAATCTTCCCCCGTTCCTATCGAATGGCTACAGCTTCTGGGGCCCGTCCTGGATGCGCTAGACCGACTTAACAGGCTAGCTCCGCATCTAGAAAGAGCAGAGCTCGAAGATCTCGCCTGGCCGGGATTTCACACAGGCAAGTCATTTCCACTAGGGTTGAGAGTTCGTACTGATGGTCGCAACATTACCATCGACTTTGCCTTTGACTTTGCGCCTTTTTGTTGCAGTGAACCCTCAGTGGAATGAAGACCTGCCAATGATTCGGAAAGCTGATCTCGAGAACCGGAATCGGGACGGCGGCCAGTGGGTTCTGATGGGCGGCCGAGTCTACGACATGCAAGATTTTCGGTAAGGCAAAAGTTGTGTTGTTGTGCGAGAGTTTTCATAGTGATTTGACTAAAACTCAAGCTGATTTGTGCCGGTTTGTGCAGAGGAGAGGGCAGTTGCCGAGATCTATTCCAACGGAGCTGCGGGAGGGACTCATTCCAAACTTTCCATGGCATGGCCTACTCAGCTGCAGTGCATGATGTTCTCCAAGGGCAGCTCGTCGGCCAGTACATGGATCCGGAGCACGGCGCGGATCTAGACACTGTCCAAGTAAGGAAATTTCTTCAACATCCAGCTGAATTTTAGTCACTACAGATCTCATTGATCCGCATTTTTCTGCAGTGTAGTGAGCGAAATCCACAGCCGCATTTCCTACCCGGTCGACCATGGCCCGGCCTTTTAGTTCGTTCTTAGTATAAATGATATCAAGCCGCATAGGTGAGGTTAGGTTAACTAGGTTAGGTTAATTGGGTTAGATTAATTAGATTACATTTACTAGGTTAGGTTAACCTTTTCGCATCGCTATCGCTCCGCTAGACTGTCGTCAAGTCCGATTCCGCTTCTCGGAGAAATAAGCGGCATCGAGCTTATTCAAGTTATGTGAGGTAAATTGCCTGATTCCGCGGGCTTGACGATAAACATGAGAAGTACAAAATGCAACCTTTGCGATTAAGAAAGTTGTCTTTTTCGGAGCAGTTTATTATTCGGGTCTACATCCCCGCGCCTTCTCCCTCCGTCTTGAATCCTCCGTCTTTGTCGTGCAGATGCCGACTTCGTGGTCCACGCTCCTCGACGCCGAGCGCGATCTGGCGATGCTGCTGGGCCTGCACGCCCGCGCACTCACCCACAGCACGCCGCTGCAGGTCGCCGAGGAGGAAGCGGGCGATCTCATGAGAGCTCCGTTTTTGAGAGGCGGCCTCCAGGGACTCCAGCCGCCGAATCCCTTCGAGGAAGAGAAGAACGAAGCTCGGTCGGCGAGCAGCACTGCGGGAACAACGCCCACGGAGGCCCGCACGCCGCAGCTCACCACCACCGACCGCTCCTCTGCCTTCCTCCAATCCTTGGCTGAAAGTCGTATTATGGTGGGCGAACACATCGAAGCCATTTCACTGCGAGTTTTGTCGGACGGGCAGTAACGTGATAATCTCTACCCATTTTCAGGATCGACAAATTGCTGCGTTACTAAACCTCATCGATAATTACTGCCGCCAACATAATTTAGCCACCCATGTGGAATTCCAGCAAGAGCACCCCATTCAGGAAGCGGGTCGACTTCTCTTGTCCGTCCTAATAAAGCATCTAGGCATTGCAAGCTCCGTTTTACAAATTATTGACCAAGGTAAGTTTGAGCTGATCGTGCCAGCATTCTGTGCGGTGCAACGTGGAAATCGGACCATTTCATATACCGTAATTTTTAGTTTTCCTAAACTCAATGGGCGGCACGTTTTGTGGCGTCGATTTATGAGAAAACAATCGGGAAAATAGAGTTTTTGGATTTCGATAATATTTAGGGGTCGCTCATAAACCTTGAAGTTGAGCATTTAGGGGTAATGGGTGAAAATTGCTCAGTTGTTCCTAAACGTCTTTTACTTATGTTTGGTGAGCAGGGAGACAATAACAATCGAAACTAACGTAAATAACAAAAACATTAGCCCGAATACCCACAAAGTGTGATATATTGTCCAACATTTTTTGTTACAAATATCACAGACTAAGACCTAATCAAATGGCACCGAATAACGGGTTTACGTCTGTGCTGGAAATGCCCCGTAAATTTTTATGGTTGCATTTCCCACTTTTCGCATTTCGTCGCATCAAATGCTTTTCTCTGTATAAGAAGAAGGAATTCCAGTTATACTTGTTTGTGAAAGCTTCGTTGAACAAACTCATTCGTTTGCCGCAGAGTTAGCAAAATTATGTGCTTATAGAATTTGTCTGTCAACAGAGCTTGAAGGAGGCCCAGGGTCAACACACATTCCTCGATTTCTCTGTGATCTCATAAAAGTTGTGCATCAAGCAAAGTGGAGACTGATTCGTACTCGGCAAGAGCAAAATCGCTCTTACAAAGAAGTGTGCGCACCTGTCCAAGAAAAGTGCCGGTAAGCCGTCGATTTAGTGGTTCAGGACTCTTTCTTTTTCAAAGTTTGACGTCCTCCGTATTTCCGCTCCAGATTTCTCCTGTACGAAGTCCGAGCCAGTACCAGCGATGAGCTAAAGGCGCTGGATAATTTGCAACTCCTTCACACCCCAACCCGATGGCAGAGAATAGTTAAAAGAATTATGGCTGAATTTCGAGCCAAAAGACTGCAACGATCGTCCAAACCAGAAGACATTGTCAACGCTAGTATACAGGTAAGATTTGTGAGAAGAGGAGACTCTTTGAAGAGTTCTGCCCTTATGTCACGGTTTATGTAAAGGAGTCCCAACCATCTCCCGGCATCCATTTTGTCGAGGCAAAGCTTTCTCATTTAATGGGGTATCTTTTGTGGATGTTTTTTAAGTCCGCCTCCTTCGGAGAAGGGCTTTTTTTTAAAGTAGCAAGCAAGAATGGGGCTCATTCCCGCTTGGAAGCTCTGCATTTAATGACGCAAAAAAAAAGTTTTACCCCGTAAAACTGTAAACTTTTAAGCAGTCTTCTGAATTTGTCTCTTATTTCCGGAATGGCCCCTTATTTTTTTTTATTTTTTTTTTGTCTTGTTCTAGAAACGCTTTGTGTACTCTTTTCAACCTTGTTTTTGAGGATTTCCAAAAGAATCCTAAAAAAAACTTGGCTAACGCCGAATATCTTTAAATTCCTTTACTCTTATTCCTTGTGCTTGTTTAGAATCAGGGTGCGGATTCAAAGGAAGAAGAGAAAAAAGAAAAGAAAGACGGAGGGGAAGAAGATCGCAACAACAGATCAGAACAGCGAGAAGGGTACAACCGAGGACCACTGAACTTGCCGTGTGAGTGAAAATCCAAGGTCTATTCGCTTTTGTATTCGTTACACCATGCATGCATTTTGGATCTCAGTTATAACTTTACGATTTGGTTTTTGCGTAGTGGTCGTAAAAGTAGATCCTCTGTGATCGGAATCAATCTTTTGAATGGCTTATCAGCAGAAAATATATTGCCACAGTAAGACTTCGGTTATACGACCGTCAAGGGACCGGAAAAAACGGTCGCACAACTGAAGTTGTCGTATAACTGAAAGTGCTCATTTTGAGGTTAAGAAAAGTATGCAATGGGTTTAATAAGGTTTTATAACCTAAATTGATCCGGGAAAGGGATTCCCGGGGGAAAGGAAGGGGTTATCAAAGTACTGTATTTGTAAAGTCCTTTCCGCGACCAATAAAAAAAATCAAATTGTAAAAGCACACATCACCATTTACTACGCATACTTAATCATGAGATGATACGGGCTTCTCAATATGTTGACAATTAAAGCACCGTGCATCAATGTCGTAACAAGGAGTTCTCCAGCTTTTAGGTTCAGCCGCTAGCGGCTCTTTCTTTCTGTACAAAAATTTCAGTACAGTTTCTGATTGGGTAAGTCTAACATGCTGTTAATTAGAGAAATAAAACATTTTTGTAAACATTTATGTTGTTTGTATGGACAAATCCTCTTTAACTGTGCCATTTTTCATTGATCATCGTACAACTGAATGGATTTTTAGGCTCGGGGCCGGAAAAAATGGTCGCACTACTGAAGTTGCCGTATAACTGAGCGTCGTATAACTGAAGTTAAAAATACATCGTAAGGATAGGGTTTTCGCCGCGACCGGACAAAACTGTCGTATAACCGAAGTAGTCGTATAACTGAAGTTTCACTTATATTTGTCCGCTTTTGCTCGGAAATCCACTTTCCACTACTCGTTTTTCTCTAGGTTATGAATTGTGTCTCCTTCACAGGTAAAACGAATTCGTTGAGTGGCGAGATAGATTCTTCAGCCAATTCAGTCGTTAGCCATATAGTTGAATTCCTCCTCCAAGAAAACGGCGCCGACGTGGAAACACTCCGGAAGGCCATGTACTGCCAGGTGCAGCGAATGCGCATCCGGCGCCAAGGCATCTCCATGATTCTCGATCTGCTGAGAAAAGAACAGCTGATTCCATCAGCCAAGTATGCGTTGCTCAGCGGATGGCTAGGACTACCTTTACTACGAGCAGCTGGATTGCCGCAATCCGCAAACATGTAAGTACAGTTCTCAGATGTGAGTCAATCCTAAGCGCTCACCGTGTCGCCGTGCATAACGACTGGTGAGGGCATGGAGGATGATGATGATGATGAAGATCCATGATGAGGGTGCCAGCACCAAGGTAGGCAACCGCCTCGACAGACACGCAATGGGGTTGCGTATCCCGAAGTTCGCTGGCGCCTCTTGTCAGAAGCTGCGCTAATAAATGAAGCCGTGAAATTGGCCTTTACCGGACGATTTCCGATGAAGAGGAATTTAAGTTTTTTTTGTTTTTTTTCAAAGTGCTCTTCGTTAGTTGATGAATCTCTTTTGACTCAAAATATGTTGATTCATTCATTTTTTTTATGAAATTACAGGGACGAAGAAGTTCACTGTCTGGATAACATACAGCTAGTTACTCCTTACCAGAAGGCTGAAATACTCGTAGCTCAGGCTCGCATAACTGAATGGGGTATAGCAACACTACGACAACTTCTTCTACCCTGCCGACCTCTGAAAGGTCGGGCGCAGCCGACCCTACTACATCGGATGCCATGGGCAAGGTACGCTTACCGCAAACCCAAATTTTTAATGTTTTTTCGTATACATACGATTTTTTTTGTGTAGGTTTCTTCTGAGTATTCTGACGTTGTTGACCGGGAACCACCAAGGCTCAGAGCTGAGCCTTATCATAAATTCTGGCGTCCTTGCTTTGGTGCAAACGCTTCTGAAAGAAATCAGTAAGTATTGAATTGATGTAGTTCCGAAATTCCGAGGTGATTGTACTAATGTTGTCGGTCAACTGCAGGTGATCAGGATGGAGATCAACTCATTCCTGCTTATGCCTCTTCGGGATTACACAAAGCGGTACGCCAAAATATCTTGTATTTCACCAGAAATATCGTAGACGTCCGACCCCAAAAGTTGTTGCGTAATAGAAATGCTTATTGGACTGAAGACGTGAAATTATTTTCTGGTCCTCAGCCCTCGTCTCCTGACACGATGAAAGATCTTCAAGTAATCTTTGAAGACGGACTTCATAAATCGAAGAGCACGTCCGCTTCCGCTCTGAGCGGACCGGAGACAGCGAAGCGCATGAAGGTGGGCTCCAGGGTCGTCCGGGGCGCCGACTGGTCGTGGAAGGAGCAGGACGGGCCGCCGCCGGGCGAGGGCCGCGTGGTGGACGGCGTCGGCGCGGACGGTTGGGTCCGCGTGCACTGGGACAATGGCTGCTCCAACTCCTACCGGATGGGAAACGAAGGCAAATACGATCTCAAATTAGTTGAACCTCCTAGCCCGGACGATAGTGATATCGAAAGCGATCACAACCAAGATGTCAAGAAAGGTGGGGCAACATATCAGACTGGACTTGGATCTCTGGAAACAGGCTCTTTGCTTTAACGGATCCGATCTTTTTTTTTTCTCTCAGAAGAACCTTGTTCAGCCAACGTGCCACCAGTAGCTCTTCTTCGCCAGTCCTGTGTCACCTTACTCCAAACCCTGTCCATATGCGGAGGAATGCAGGCAGAGCACATGCAGGAATCAGCAGTGCATACTCTTAGCTCCTTTCTAAGAATGCTTGTTACAGTAAGTGCTTCTCCATTCCAGTGTGCTCAAAGAACATGTGGGAATAACACTACTTGTCCCACGTCGGTTCAGCGGGTGCCCTTTTGTATTAAGGATGTTTCATCGACTTAGCTTTCAAATTCACAAACAATAAGTTGTACAAAAAATGACAAAACTGTGTTTAAAAATCCGGAAAGCACGAAAAACTCTAGCATTTGAGTAAATAAACAGTCAAGATTAGTTGGCAGCCAATAATTATGGTTATTTTATTTTTTGCAAAATTGTCGCTACCGCTGATTTGACTCAGTTTTCTCTTTTTTCCTTTTTAGAGGTTTTTATCAAACATTTTTCTTAAACAACGGTAAGATACTAGTTTGTTTCTATTAGTCCATCTTAACTTGATCAATCATGTGAAACGTTTTTTAAACAAACTTATTCAGCAAATTTTCTCGTAAAATGTAAAAAGCTTGAATATTTTCCTACACGTCCATATAACGCCACGTAATTCTTGCTATCTTTGAATGCCTAAAACTCAAAAGTTTGGACGGTGACAAGTCGTTTTTAGTGTCCAGGTGTGTGTAATAGCATCTTAGCTGTATTTCTGATAAATAAAAAGAGCCTGTTGTCGGCACCCTTAAGCTCGATGAAGCATCCTCATTTTTTGGTCTCTCAATATGATAAAGTGATTGAATAATATTCGATGTTGATCGTCATCACCTCTGATATCACTGCGAGATGTGTCGTTGCAGGACAACTGTTGCCCGACGTCGCTGTGGACTCAAAGCGGTGCGACGAACGGCTCCTACTGTAAAGAGTGGGCGACTCTGGCCTTCGTCCGCCTCGTGGCCTCGTCGCCGACGATGAGCCGCGCGCTTTGCTCTCGCTCGTGGCTCTCTCTCCTCACCCAACTCGTTGAGGGACGGCACTCGCACTCGAACCTTCACAAACAGGTAAAAAAGAACGATGGCAAGGAAAACGATTTTACGATTGGTCTGTAACTGTACCTCTTCTTCGGCAGATTCAAGCTTTGCAGCTATTACAAGTAATCCTGCCGTTCTGGCAAGCCAGCCTTCACCATAAAATGGCGTTCGTCGAAGAACTTCTGTCTCTTCTGGGAGATGCAGCGTTTTTGTGTCGGAATGATCCCATCTTGCTCCATCCGGGTAAGTTTTGTTTGATTTTTTTAAATTTAATATTTTTTATTTATCCTGAACCCTCAGAGAGCCTTTCGCTCCTATAAGGGGATTGTTGTTGACTTACAATCACAAGAAAGAACATGCCATGTGTCATAACTGTAAATATCACAAACACAAGCTGTAAGAAATTGGCAGACATAGAAGTACACAAAAAAGGCGCCATAAACTAGTGTGTATTTCCCAATATAAATCTTTTTTTTTTTAAGTTTCTTTTTAAATGTCAAGACAAGTCCGTAAAATTCTTGGAGAGTTTGTTGTAGAGTTGAGCAGCAGTATTATACAAGTTTCTGTTCCCAAAAGCAGTAGAAATCGGCTGTACTGTCCTGAAATAATCCTTACACTTCGTATCATAGCCTTGAACGTGTCCCGAGAGTTATTTCCGAATTGGAAAGAGCCAAAACATTTACCATTTTATGAATTAATACTGTTACAGAATATTCTGCCATTTTTTTAACACTCAAGACAGGCGCAGTAGCATAAACCAGAGAAGAAGAAGATCTCGTTCTTAAACCATACAGATTTCTGAGGACCCTTTTTTGTATTATTTCCGATCTATCCATGTTTTTGGATGGGGCACTACCCCAAATCGATATTAAGTAGCTGATATGAGAGTGGAAAAAAGCAAAGTAGACTGATCTTTGAACATTCAGTGGTAGATACCTACTCGTACGGAAAAAATACACGAGATAAAAAAGTCACCTTTCTTATAACAGACTCTATATGATGTCCACATGAAAGATGTTTATCAAGAATTAAACCTAAAAACTTAAACCTCTCCTCTCTTTTAAGAGGTTCACCGTTATTCATGAGTAGATTGTCACTTTCTATACATACATGTGATTTTGTTATAAACATGTATACAGACTTTGTAGCATTGACTGTTAATTTCTTAATCTCGCACCACAGTTGCAAAGAGTCCAAATCCGCATGCGCATTGGATAGTAATTCCTCGGCATTCCGATCTTAGTACAGTGTTCACATGAGTGAGGGAAATTGAACCTATTTTGTAGAAAGGCGGCACTTTTTACCTCTTGTGTTCAACCGAGGTATATGTTTCATCTCATTATGAGATAATTTTCACACAATCGCATGGGTTATTAGGTTAATCTAGGTAATGTCAAGTCTTGTTACTTGCACCTCGCTTTGCTACCGCTGCGCTGTGCTGTCGCTAATGTTGATGCGGTTTACGTTCGGAAACAGTCATTGCCATCAAGAAGTAAGCGGCATCAGGCTCGATGACCACTAGGTTATGTTAACTTAGGCTAATTACGAGCCGTGTGCCTCGCTCCGCTGAGCTTAACAACAAGAGGTGGAACCCAAGATGTTTCCGGGAAATCTCCAGCTTTCAATTTCGCACTTGCAGGATATTGTTTCAATTTTTTTGAAACCCGATACGTTCTTTTTTGCAGACAAAAAGCCCAGCCTGACGGCTTCATATAGCAGCTCGGTCGCCGAAGAGTGCGTGTGTTTGTTGCGCTCCCTGCACGCTCTCCCAGGATGGAGTTTAGCAATAAACCAAGTGCTCTCAGACACCTTGGATACCGCCGAAGATGTGCTTCACCTCCCGGTAAGTAACTCACTGTGTGTCCAGCGAGTAAGTCGCGAAACATAAGCCGCAATTGTTCACTAACATGTCAGTTGAGTACACGTTGCGAAGCCATTCGTCTTTTTCTTTGTAGAAGCAAGTTGGTGAGCCCAACAACGAAATGCTGGCTGCTCAAACAAATATAATGGCAGTTTTATCGCTACTCGGCGGAGTCGATGGCAGGTTCCGGATTGGAGGAGAAGTTCTGCTCGACGAAGGACTGGGTAACTAGAAACTGTCCCAACCCAACCTCACCAATGTGTAACCTCTATTCTCGAAGCGTATTTTAATGTAATTGGGTCTATGATAGGGATGGTGTGTCGTATCAGTGGACGCAAACATTTGGTAGTGCAACTGCGAACCGGCGAAATCCGTCGCCCGCTCTTGAAAGCCGTTCAGCCCATAAGTTCGCCTCCCTGGAACATGGACAACATGCCGTTCACCGACAACTCCCTCATTTTATGGGGTCAGCTCCTCGGTGTTTGTACGCAGTCTCTCACCACGTCGTGGCGAGGAACTCAGCTACCGCAAGGTTCGTTGACTACCGAAGACTTCGTACACCGTTCATTTGAAAGACGGCGTTTTCTTCATCTTAAGTGCAATCCAAGCAAAGCCCCCGTAATCTAACTTAACCAAAGTTTACCTGACGGTCGCCAATCCTGAGGCTGCTTTCTTCTCGGTGGCTGAAGGTTCCGCCGAGAAGTGGCGGCATCAGGCCTGGCGACAGTGGAACGGAGCGGTAGAGGAGCGCTAGCAGACCGACAGCGAGGCACAAGGCTTAGACAGTGATCGAGCCGAGATGAACCTGACCTTCGTGATTTCAGATCATTAATCCTTGCACTGTATCATAAAACTAACCCACAAAAAAGTAGATCTTAAGATGTAGAAAACTCCGTATTTAATATCGGTGGCTGAGTGCAGGACTGTCGCTATCGGAATCGTGCCTCTGTGTAGAGTGGTTACCCTTGTGTATAAGCATAGGGATAACGACTTTACTCAGTGGTGCGATTTCGATAGCGACATTCCTGCACTCAGCCACCGATATGTACAGCTAACTGTAAGCCGACTTGGGGCATGTGGCTATGGGGCAAGTGAGTTTATAGTCACATGCGTGGGGGCATCAAATGCCCCGGTGAGGTTAGCTGCGTTAGTCTTGGGGACCGTATGGTTAGGTTAACCTTGGTGAAGTAAAGTAACGTTCAGGGCCTTGTCTTTCGCTCCGTGTGGCTGGGCGGTGGAGGGTGGGAAACCAGAAGTGGAAAGTATAACCAGTGCCTTTCAATGTGGTAGTGACGATAACGCTACTCTGAAATTTTATTGTTGCCATTGTTAATCTGGTGTGAAACAGGTGGGAGAATCGACGTGGGCCTCCTGCGGATGCAGCAGCAGCAGTTGGCAGCGCTGAAAGCGAGCCGCGTCCTCTTCCGGCACCAGCACCGGCTCCGGCGGGTTTTGCGGCGTCCGGTTCCGCCCCCGATGTTCCCGTTGACGGAGGACGCCGACGGTGACCCGCCCCCCGACCAGTGCGAAGAGCAGTTCGCCTCAGCGAACGCCGCGGCCACGTCGTCGGAGGAGGTTGACCGGTGCCCAGCCCCCGGACGACTTTTGCTGCACAGCCTGTTCGCCAGGGCCACTCAGCCGTCTCCCCTTAAGCCGATTTTTACGAGGCAAGAAATCGAGGTAAGCGCACTGCAAGACGGTAAAAAGGCTCCACCCACCTATCTGCGGCTTTCCGTCGGGGATCGCGGGTAGTTGGGAAGGAAGTCGCGGACCAAAAGTGATTTAAAATCACTGGTGGAAAAGCGGGTTTCTTCGCAAGGTGTTGCGGCGACTCGAGGTTGAACGGGGTTGGCTGGGAAAGGGGGGGGGGGGAAGAACCTCTGGGGTACACCGGGCACAGTCAAATTGGATCGAAATTCTGTCAAGTTTCGAAGTTTTTGTAAATCGGCCGATTCGTGCCCGGAGAGGTTTTTTTGTTTGTTTGTTTGTTATTTTTTTTTGTTTAATTAGTTCAACCGCCTAGAGAGCCGAAGCTCTGGACCAGCCTATCGCTCTTACACAGCACTTTCCGAGGTACAACTTAACCGTTTTTATCTGAAGAAAAAAGCGAAGTTTTGGACTTAAATTGTGTAAATTATTTGATGACACGGATGAAATCCTTGCTTAATTCATAGTTGAGGTCGCATTTAATTTAAAATAGTTTTATTTGAAGTCTTCGCCAATCAGGAAATATTTGCCGTGGGTTAAGAGCAGTTCTTAGCGAAAAATAGGGTTAAATACATCAGTATTCCATAAGGTCACATTAAAAATTCTGTGCATCCCACATAAAAAGAAAGGAAGTGGCTATTCGCACGCCAGCGGGATGCGTGCTAGTCCGTGCAAACCTTATTCCCTTTCCTGGATCTTCCGCCGCTATGCCGTCGCTTTGTCGTAGATGCTA
>Ga0058701_10002111_pt1 | contig 14831 bp, 15 predicted proteins | sample AgamicOrMae_FD_97039 | JGI IMG/M metagenome (GOLD analysis project Ga0058701, IMG submission 97039) | Agave microbial communities from Guanajuato, Mexico - Or.Ma.e | ecosystem: Host-associated > Plants > Phyllosphere > Phylloplane/Leaf | place: Guanajuato, Mexico | collected 2012-06-04
ATTTAAGGTTGGTATGATAACATTAGGTTAAGATAGGTTACCTCAGGAGAGTAATTTAAGTTGAACTAGGTTAAATTATGGTAGGTAAAGTTAGGTTAGGTACGGTTGTGATGGTTTAACCTAGGTTAGGTTAAATAGGTTACGCTGGGTGATACCTACTTTTTACGACAATGTCCGCAGTACTCGTTGCCGTGCCAACCGGATTCGTCGCTTTACACGAGTATCGCCCAGCATCCTTCACAGTGACATCTCCGATCTGTAACCGAACTCTGTTGAGTTCCCACGAAGTCGATATTCTTGCAGCCTCCGGGAGAGTTTTGATATCTTGTCCATTCTTGGTCCATTCAATCGTCGGAGAAGGATAACCTAGAAGAAAACCGATCGTAACTTCACGCAAGCAACTGTCGATACACAGCCCGTCTCTTCAGTGGTTTTGCCGATACTCTGAAGAATTTTGCCAATACTCTTAAGAAAGCGAGAATGACTCACCATCGATAATACCCTCGAGCAAAATATCAGCGCCTTGGTCGACAATTTTCCCGTTCAACGGAGTGACGAATCTCGGAGCCGTCGATTTCCTCGTCGAAATCTTAGGTTGGGAAGGAACGTTTGTCGACGTCGAAAACGTTTCTTTCCTCTTCTCCCCATCGGAAGACATGACAAGCGTCCCTTCTTTGAGGACCTGCGCTGGCTGCTCGCCCACTTTGTGCACCTCCTCTTTGCGTTCGACAAGAACCTAAAATTAAAAATACTAATCCAGTACTACACAACCAATAACAGACCGCAAAACCATTCTAAAAGTGCGTAAGTTGATCTGAAACATCTTATTCTGCAAAACCTAACCTTATTCTTGTATTGCCATAATTATTTACTATAAAATCCTTTATTTTAATCATTTAGGAGGATGTGTGTTTGTATTAAAAGAGGATTCAACTTTTCGAAAATGATTTGAAGTTTACTTTTGAGGCTTCTGAAGGGATCTTTTCGTCAAAATCATAGTGATATTGATTTAAAATATCTTATGGATGCCGCTGTTTTCGAAAAGCATCGCTGGGTCGTAGAGCGTTTACAGGGTGCCTGGTGAGTTTTGAAAAAGCAATTCAAGGCTTTTTTTTCTTTTTGCCATATTTCAAGTGTGTTTTCTCCTTCTTTGAAAAGCAATTTTTACCGACGTTTACAGCGCGTCATAGTTTTTCGGTTAATAAAAATAAAAAAGAGTGATGCTATTGACCCGACATGTATAAATATGGGGGGGACTCGAACGCACAGAACATACCTTATGCATTTTAAATGGGGCAGTCGGGTCGATAAAACACTCCCGAAAAAAACATAAGACCTCGAATTTTGTTTTATGGCATTCCAATACTTTCATTCGTTCTGCGGACATGGAAGAAGTAAGGCTGCTCGATTTTTCGAGGAGTTTTCAGCCAATTCAAGGCTCTTTCCATGGTTATTCGAGGGCAATCCTCATTCAAGGCTTTTCCAGGTTTTCAAAAATCCAAGGGTTGCTAGACACTATGGCTAAAAACGAAGATGATAAGCTTCTGGCGTACCTCGTGAGCAGGTTTCGCTCCCTCTTTCTTGACTTCGTGCTCCGTCATAGAGGTAATACTGTGCGATTCTGTCTTCGGGGGTCCGAAGCTCGTCTGCGTGGTTGTGGTGCTGGTGGACGATGAAGACTGCATGAACATGGCCCTCTTCATCGAGAACGTTCCGGAGGACTGGTCGTCCACCGAGGTGGCGGACTCGTCGCCCGGCTTCGGCATCATGTCCGCCGACAAGGAGTCTGCCGACAAGAATAAACCTCCATTACAACTTGCAAGCATAAATCTGCTTGGCGCAAACATCAGATTAGTTGAATGGCGTAGGATCGAGTGAGGTTGGGAAGGGTTGTTGTGCTTGGATAAGCTAGGTTAACTTAGGTTAGGTAAATCATACGTGTGTTGCTATTGACATGCATTAAAATAGGGAGAATAGAACGCATATAACCAACATAATGCATTTTTGATGGGAGGTGACCTGAACGCACGGAACCCAACCTGATACATCTTGGGGCAGTCGGGTCAATAGACACTCGCTAATTATGAAAAGGGAGTTCCTTGTGGCTTCATTTTTTTTAGTCATATCTGTTAAACACAAACCAACAAGGGCTGAACTTGGTTTTACTGATCTAAGAGTGCCTCTAATTTTTACAAATATCGGCGTTTCTGTTTTACGAAAGACTCTTAAAAGGTCATAAACGTGACCGGGCCTGTAGAGATTCTTTCCCGGTTAAATCCGTCTGTTAGACAAGCTCCAGACGTTAAATTTCCCACACATAGCGCACGTGTGTAAACATATCTATATAAGAACCTATGCTTATTACATAGAAAATTCGAGAGAGGGCCAATAGTGGAATATTGGATTTTAGGGCGGTATTACGTTAATCAGGATTGGCTGACACTAGCCTTGAGATGAAAATAGACTCCTCCGCAAAGCTCTCTATACGGAGCTCTAGTCAGCACTTAATAGTTCTAACTTTGTTGATAAATACAGTTTTTCCGTTTGACTTTCAAATACCCAAGCTATTTCCCATAGGAATGTCCAATGTAGACATTGGCGAGATTTTCGAGACACTTTTTGGACGTTCGCCAGGGCGCACCAACAAAATGAGAGCCGCTGTATTATATTTACTCCCGTGACATCTTTTCTTCACGAAAAAGAAAAATGGCCGTCTGGAAATAATTTTGCGCTTATGGATGTTCAGGTTGGCAGTACTGTAACTGATGATGCACCTGTACTGCCGACACTAAAATCACTGTATTTGTGGCTGCTAACACATGATTTGAAATATAAGAAATGCATAAAAACTTTAACACCTGGAATTCACTCTCGGACCACATAACTACCGTATTTGTCCGTGTGTAAGCAACACCCGTGTATAAGCTGCACCTGTGTATAAGACGCATCCAGGTTTTCAAAGGGCTAGATTTAAACCTAGTCCCATAGAAGACGTTTAAAAACGTTTAATCCGCACCCGGTTTTTGGAGGGGTACAGAAGGTAAAAACAGTGCGGCTTATACACGGCAAAATACGGTAAACAAAACAGAGTCCTAAGAATCAGGGACAAAAAATGGTCCACCTATGAATTTTATTGCATATTATCATCCTGAAATACTAAAAAAGGAATCTGAAAGAAGGCCACTGGACAGAAATGATCACCATACAGCGCCACAGAAAATTACAGACAATTATTTTAATGAATTATTTCAGACACTCAAATTACTCCGAATTCTGGTAAAATTCTTATCATCACGTAAGAGGACAACAATTACGAAAATACCAAAAACGTTCATAGCAGTTCGCGCTACATAGACCTAAACCTCTAGAAAGCCATAGACGCAAAGTTGAACAATTGCAAATCGCCATTTTCCGACGATATTTCGAGCTAAACTAGCACTTCTACGGCGTCGTACCTCCTCAGCTAAAGCAATCACAGCCGTCTCCCACATAAAGTAACACATCCCTGCTCAACACTTATGGGTTTTATGGTGTTTACCACAAGCTAATAAAAACTATGAAGAGAATAGTTCGTCGACAAGTTATGACAAAACACACCGGTGCTGGTACCGCCGCTCCACGCCGCCACGCACCGCCTCCTCTGAGGCGCCTCCCCTAAACGACTGTTTTAGCCTCGCCGGCGAGATCGCCTCATCCTGGGCCAGCGCCAAAGCGTGGGCCGCCCCTACCCTTCCCGTCGGTCCCAACCCACCCCCACCTAACCTCAAAATGCATGCCTTTCGCCCTAGTGCACCCAACTGACAATTTAGATACTCATCTCTTACCTGCGAACTGTGCATTCAAACGGTGCTCACCGCCTTCGTAAATTTTATTAACCGATTTAGAGAGCCCTTGGAAAGGTGGAAATTTTGTTCAGAAAGGAAAAAGCGTTTTAGGTGGACATTTTTTTTAGGGTGTTGCTATTGACCCGACATGCATTATTTTATGGAGGCTTAGACGCAGGCAACCCAACCTAATACATTTTAAATGAGAGGTGACTTGAACGCATGGAACCCAACCTAATACATTTTCAATGGGGCAGACGGGTCAATGGACACTCCCTTTTTTACTTTCCCGAACTAATGTCATTTAATCATTCGATGCGGTATAATGGAAAAATAGTTAAGGTCCTGCTTTAGGCAAAATCTCGGTATAACTCAAACGAGAGCATTCTGTGGACAATGGAGCATTCAAATTTCCCTGGGCTGCGTTCTAAAACTATCTTAGAGAGTGCTCTGTCTCTTTTCCTCTAAGGGCTCAGTGCGTATGACAGAAGAGAAACACCGGAAGAGACAGTTTTCAAACGCAGTCCAGTAAAGCAACACGCAAGACAGAGAGCATTTCTTAACCGTGATGATTGGCCGTCATAATATTCTGAACTGAGTCAAGAAGCCTTAAAAAAAAAGACAAAATATAAAAAGTCTTTTCGGACGGGCGAATGAACTGAAACTGTATTCGTTAAAGGGAGGAACGCCTTCAAAATGTCCGAATCTCCCAATGAGATCATCAAACAAGCATACTTGGCAGAACCTGACATTCTTAGTCACTGAGATGTAAACAGAAGAACATAAATTTCGACAGCGAAGGCGTAGGTATTACCAATACGATAAAATTAAACTGCGAATTCATTCCAAAACCATTTCGTCTATCGCGTTTACCACAGCATTTGTTACCAACACTACAAAATTATGACGGCGAAAAATTTCTCAATTGCAATAGGACGGAGTTTTCTTCTAATCAGTAAACGAAACTTTAGGGTCAGCTTTTATAGCCCCATCCGGTTTAAAACAGGAACGTTTTAAAATAATGGCATGAGAGCCGTGAATCGAACATGTAACATCATCTATACATGAAAAGAAACATGGAAGGTCCATTATGACAATTTTCAAACCGGACCTAGCCAAACTCAAACCCAAGTTAACTTGACCCACTACCGCTAAGCAATGCGGTTCGGAAACAGGAAAAAAAATTGAGAGGATCTTTTCAGTTCAGTATTGTCACAATTCAAAAAAAATCCCCCTCCCCTGAAAACCTGAAATTTAAATATTTAGGCATTTTCCAAAGCTTGAAATTTCGTATTTCAATGGGGAAAATCCATTCAATTTCTCTTAAGCTAAATTTCACTCAAAATCCTTTGGGCTGTTATGCGTTAACGGCCACTAAGCCGGTAACCTCTCGGCAGCAGCAACTACCGCAAAGTGGCCCATGGAGTATGACACTTCACCCTACCTAGACGGTTATAAAGAAAACTTCAATCTATCGATATGATTATGTTATCATAACTGATTTAAAAGAAAAGCGTGTTTCACGAAATCGCAGAATGGGACATCAGTGCGCGGAGGATTGTTCCGAACGCGATTGCATCTGAGTAGCTTAATAGTATCTAATTTTAGCGCAGCTCGGATATGAATTCGACTCACCTACGACAGCGAGTGTAGCACTGCACGTCGCCTTGCCTGCTTCGTTTTCTGCGATGCACGTAACGCGACCCATATTTTCCAGGGAAACTTCAGGTATACTAAGAACGTCCCGTTCTCCGCTCTTCGATACCAGGAAGTTGCTACCCGAAACAGGCTCGTCGTTGAAGAGCCACCGAACCTGGAAAGAGAGGGTAGCTGTCACAAGCGCCAAAAAGCACAAGCGCCAACGCCACGAGCGCCAATCCGTAACCGCCAAACAAGAAAAATCACAAACGCCAAAGTTCTTAACCGCTTAAATGCTAACCTTTCCTAACCTGACATAACCTAACCTAAATTAACCTAACTTAACCTAACCTAAATTAACCTTACTTAACCTAACCTAAATTAACCTCACTTAACCTAACTTACCGTGACCTAACCTAACCTGTACGTACTTTGGCGTTTGCGACTTTTCTCGTTTGGCGGTTAAGGACTGGCGCTTGCGGCGTTGGCGCTTGTGGTTTTTGGCGCTATCGAATGCCCCCCGAAAGAGACACGAATGGTTTGACGGTGATATAAACAAAACAACTACAGGATACGGCATTTCGACTCCTAATGAAAGTCCAACAACTGCGAGGTGCAAGTTCGAAAATCCGCCAATTGCGAAGTGCTTGATCCTGAAATTCACCAACTACAGAGTTAACAGATTGAAGTTGGTCGATTTTTAGAGTAAGCACGTGGCAGGTGGTGGATTTTTGTTGGGAGGGATCGATTTTCCCTAAGAAAGTGTGCACCCGTGTATAATGTACTCCGTTGAGGAGAGAGAACCGTATCTGATTCCGGTGTTAAGAGTACCTAGGTAAAATGAGCACCCGTATTTTTGGGGCCTAGATCTACGGACAAACGTACGCATCAGAAAGGAGGGAATGCAGAAACTTACGTTTGAAACATCGTTCAAACCTACTAAGAGGATATACTCTTTTTTTAATAAAAACCCTGTAGTGCCCTGAAAGGGAAGTGTAGAATTCATCGTGGGAGTAAGTACAAAGGTTTTCGGCACTTAAAAGTGCCAATTTGACTTTAAAAATAATACAGAATTCCAGATTTTTTTAAAGTGATGTTTTCTTGTCTTTTTTTTTCAAATACTGGGATAGCGCTAACAAAATACTTCTTAGGTGAATTTTAGTTTTAACTAAAGATATTGCTGGGTGCTTGTTGGTTATAAGTTGAAATTTAACTTTATTTTGGAGCCTTTGAAAGCAGACATCACAGGCAAAAAATTCATATGAAAATAAAACTAACATCATTTACAATTTTCAAAACCGTTCCGACGGAAATTTAGGCTCGACCTAAAGAGTCAATGACTTTCCACGGATGCTGATGGGCTAGCACGCAAAATTCTTCTTTCTTTTTACGCGCATTACGAAAAGAGATGTCAACATGAAAGACTAATCTATCTATAAACACTACCTAAAACGTGATTCTCGGCCATTTCATTAACGAACTTCCAAAGCATTCCGTTGGCACCAAACTCGACTTACCTTGGGAGCAGGTCGTCCTGTAATGATGCACTCGAACTTAGTGGTCGTTCCAACGGGAACAGTCTGACCAACAAAGCGCTCCTTGAAGTCCGGTCCTACCAACTTTTCGGCTAGCTCCACCGTTCGACTTTCCGCCAGCGCAGACTTGACGATAAGGTTGGCGAAACATTTGGCTTCTCCGAGGGAGTTGGTAGCCCTGGCTGTGTACACTCCGCGGTCAGCAGCCGACGCCGACGCGATCTTCAGGCGGATCACCCCATTGTCTTCCTCCAACTGTTGACAGATAAGATAAGCGGAAGGGTTGGTGAACCTGGTGAAAGCTTTTTGATACAGGTTTTTCTTGGGCGAAGCCCTGTAAAAACCGTGGGAAACGTAAACATCGGATCCCGTCCAGTAATATCTGGTCCGTTTAAGATCCTTCTAGGAAGTTTTCTCTTCCGGTGGAGAGAATTGTGCGAGATTGGGATTCCCTGACATGAAATTTCCCTGAAAGTCAGCCTTACTTCGCCGAAATGACTTCAGCCATACTAACTACCTACTAGCATGACCTCACTCAATCCTGCCTAAAATGACTTAACCTAACTTCAACAAACTTGTCGTAGACTAAATTCAACTTACTTATATTGCCGTAAGTTAACATGACCTGCCTTGCCCAAACTTCGCTCCACTCTAGTCCTACCTAATCCAAACACCTAACTTCAGAGACGCACTCGATAAAGAACTTTTTTAAAGAACGAAGTGACTATTCACACGTTGCCCCATTCAAAATCTATTAAGTTAGTTTCCGTGCATTCAAGTCACCTCCCATTAAAAATGCATAAGGTTGGTTTCCATAAGTCTCCCTTGCATAAAATAGGCGTGCGAATAGAACAGACCTAAAAAAAAAGCTTAAGTATGATTGAAAATCCTACCTCCGGTTAACACAAAAAGATTAAGTAAGACGCTTTTCATCTCGCGTGCGTGCATCTAAAAACATGTGTAACAAAATGTACAATTTCTCGAAACCCGATTCGAAACAATAACAAAATAATCACGAATCTGTACACCACTTTCTGAAAATATGCAATTCGAAAATAAATCTTCTTTTAAACGCAAGTACTCACAACAGCTGTGGTAAGAGTCACTCATGTTGACTTACCTTGATACGATCGGACGGAATAACATCGTTATTGTTCAGAGTCCACCGAACCGACGGCGTTGGGTTCCCTTCGACGACACATTCCAGCAAAATCTCATCCCCTTCCGGAACTAAGACATCGCTTAGCAGCTTCGTGAACTTCGGGGCTGTCAGCTCTTCCTTCGTTGGAACTTCTTCCTTCGCCTTTTCCACCGGGATAATCACTTCCGCTTTCCGTTCCTCTTCCAAGAACTTCTCCGTGTCGGTCTTCTCGCCTTCGGTGTCGGATTTCTCCGTGGCTGATCGCTCGACCTCGGACTTCTCCGGTTCTGGTTCCGTTTCCGATTTGTCAGTTATCGGTTCGGCTACTCCGGTGGATGGCCGCGACGGCGGCTCGGATTCACCTGTACCTGTGGAATACAAAATTAATCTTTTTTAAGTTTCTAATGTATTGAATGTGGTCTAACCAGCGTTCTCGTCAACCAATCTCAAACCAAATGAGATGTTTCCGGTAAGTTGCCCCTATCAACGACGAAAATCTTGATGAAAATCGTGTATTTTTTGGTAATACCAACTTAATTTTAACAACATTATAAAATTGATTAATTTTAAATCCTTTTATGCGGCAACGTCAGGCCCAAAATTAAGTTCATTCTTTTCATTAAAATTTATAGAGTAAGGAATCGATAAACAATTGTGCCAGACGCGCCTGATATTCGCCATAATGTGATAAAATGCCGCTATCAATATGTTTTAAAAGGCGGATTTTCTTCCTCTTGTGTTTTACCCTGTTTTTAAACCTGACTTTAAGTTTTAAACTATCCATTTCTTTATGAGCTTTGACTAAAAATGACCGCTATATGTGCCCTCTTTCTCACTTCGCTACAGTTCCGCTCAATTTGTCGAAAAAAGGTAAGACCAGCATGAAACATCCAAAACTGAGAGTAAAGCTACTTTTACACTAAAGTAACTCAAACTGGCTTGTCGGATGACAATGTTGTTCAAGATAACTTCCTAATAAATGTTTTGAAACAGATGACAAAAAAAAATGAAACATTCTTTCGAGAACAGATATTGTAATGTATACGAAAAACATATCCAACCTCCATAAGCATTAATTCGAGAACACCGGCCAACCACTTGATGAGTTTTATGAAGGGTTTTTCTCCAATTTTGATAAATCCAATCCAACATTGAAGACTGAACTCTAAAACCGGAGGTTACGCTTTAAAAGCCACTATTTTTAATTCAAGTCTGCGCCGCCGGTAAGTAACAACTTTTTGAACGAGGGCCAGCCAACCGAAGCACCTCATTAGTAAGGATCTCACCTAGAACTTGGCTATTTTTAGGCGCACAGGTGAATAAGCTTGACAATCAAAATACAAATTTTAGGAACTTGCCTTCGATGCTGAGGACGCACTCGCTGCTAGCCTCCCCCGCCGAATTGATGGCGACCACTTTGTAATGGCCGGCGTCTTCAAGATAGGCTTCTCTTAAAACAAGCGAGCAGCGGTCTCCTTGAAATAAGAGTTGGAAGTCGGCGGATTCTTTCACCGGACGTCCTTCGTGGTACCAGATAACCTAAGAGTAATGGTAATATAAACATACAACGTTGGTCAAATTATTCTTTTGGTACGAACTACGAACAGGCTGAGACTAACATAAGACCCATTATAATTTGTGATACGTCAATTCAAGCTGAGTTGATCGGAGATTTAACGGCCGGGATCAAATCATAAATATATTCGTTCTAGCTGCATCCATTTAAAAACTTTTCCGAGATATTGCATCGAATTTATCAAAAACTACTTCTAAGATTCAACATTACATCGCGGGAAACAAGCAGTTGTTATATATCAGGCATTAATTATGCAAGAGGTATTTTGTTTCCTTTTTTACGCGCTAGCAATGTCGTTCTTTTTGCAAAATATGCTCTTGAGTTTCCGCTTGAAATCCTGCAAAATGAAATTTTGAATCGGCATGTTGTGGTATCTCAAACGCTACATTACGAGTGCATATTCCTACAGATATGATGAATGGAGTCAGCTTCTTGAATGTACAGAATTTTACCGCCGAAATTGAAAGAGAACTAAATTTTTATAAATTCATGTTAGAGGCCACTACTTTTGATTCTTTCAAGGTTCAATCATTACCTCTGGTTCAGGTTGGCCAACAATAATACAATCAAGAGTGACTTTTTCTCCTTCTTTAGCTGTGGTATCCTTTAGGAACAGTTGTATGGACGGCTTGGTAGGCTCCATATCCGAAGCTAGTTCGGAGTCCGAAGTTTCCGTGGGCAGTCTTCCTTTGACAGTCACAGTGCACGATGTGAAGGCCTCTCCCGCGCCGTTGCGAGCCGTTACCACGTAAGTACCAGCGTCCTTCGGGAAAGCCTCGGAAATCACCAGGGTGGCTCTACCGTCCTCGAACTGTGTCTAAAATGATGAAAAAATTAAGATCCATTTTCGCGGGAAACCTCAGGTATGAGAAATTCAAGGTACCTTGAGTTCTCTCGTTTCTTTGATTGGTTTGCCATCCTGAGTCCACATTACACTGGGAGTTGGAATCCCCTTGACTGTGCATTCAAGCTTGATTTTCTGTCCAGCGCGGGCCATAACGTTCGAAAGCGGTGTCGGGAAGGTTGGTGCTTCAACTGGTTTCGCCGCTGTTAACAAGAAACCACTCGTAAATTTCTCATACTTCGCAAAATTATAAAGAATGACAAATACACATTAAAAATCAGGAAACTTACGTTCGACAGAGAGGCGTGCGGTAGAGGAGGCTGTTCCCTCAGAGTTGCTTGCCTTGCAAGTGTACTCCCCTTGATCTTCTAGAGACACTTGCTCGATCCGGAGACGCGCTGTCCCATTGTTGTAGGAGATTGAACGCTCAGAGGAATCCTCAATGGCGGCGCCATCTTTGAACCACTGAACAGTAGGAAGAGGTTCTCCCTTCACAAGGCACTCTAGAGTATGCCCTGCGCCTTCGCTGGCACTTGTCGTTGGTAACCCAGCGATGAAGGAAGGCGGCGACAGTTCTTGTTCCGGTTCCGCTTCTACAAGGTCAGAGCAAAACGTCCAAGAATTAAAAATTGGTACTAGAACCTGGCCCGTAAATAGGGTCGGCTAATAACGATGTTCTTTGTATTGCACACAGAGTAAGATCTTTCGTGCACAGTCTTCTTAAATTACAAACTCTCCGGAGTTCGGTTGACAAGCACAAGTTGGCCAAATTCGAAAAAAATAACTTGACCTAAATTAGCCTAGGGAAAAAACGCAGCTTTCGTTTGCTTTGAAGTTAAACAAGCTGTAAAACCGTTTCAGAATTCCTAAAAGTGACAAGTACGAAAAAAAATCTTTGGATGGGTTTCAATGAATTTGAGTAGTGTCTTATGGTTATGGCATTAGTGCTTGTTGTTTTTGATACCAACCTACTTCCGTTTTAACATAGAGAACCACCTCGAAACTCACGAAGACTTTCTCAACCAGTCAGATTTCGTGTCACTTAAACTTTTTCTTTTGTCGTCAGTTTGCATCGTACCGGTACTAATATCACTGTGACAAGACTTGTTGGCGAAGACCCAAAAAACTGTGTTTGTTTTAAAACATTTTTAGCCACGAATGTAGCCTTTGTTCACCCATTGTGACTGGAAATGCGACGCAGTTAAAACACCAGCTGCCGGCCTACTTACTAAATTTGTCCTTCCTTAGCGACACACAACTCGCAATTTTCGAATATACACAGCTCACCACGGACCCGAATACGATAATCTTGCAGCTAATTACGAGTTCGTTATTATTTTGCCTTTAAAGTGAAAACACAGGTTCGTTTCACTTTACAATTAAAACAAATCTCTTTTTAAAAGTCTTCAAAACAGCCTTAATAGCTAATTTCAAAAAGGACTGATGTCTAACAAGACCTACTCAAATATATCCTTCTTTTTAAAATGGAAAATAAGTAATCGATCACACACATAAATCTTACTGATTAGAATTTCTCGTTACATACGCGGGGATAGTTCGGTTGCAAATCTGAGATATCTCCGACTGCTTGAAATTTTTAAGCGGAGGAAATTGGTCCCCGACTGGAATCTTTGCGTTTTGCTTTTAAAAGGATCGAAAAGGATAGCCAACATCTTAAGCTGTGGAATAAACTAAAACAGCTGGTTATTCAGTGAGACAAGTTGTAAGCAATTGCGCCTTTTGCTACGTCACTAAATTCAGTACTGGTAACAACTGTGACAAGTCGACAGCCTGCCAACATATGGGTTCCACTTTAACATCCAAGCTATTTTCTGCGCGCTCATACTCCCAACTTCCCCCTTCGATACACTGCGTCTTTAAATACATAAATTTGAAAATAAAAGTTCCCAAAGGTGTTTTTTCCTTTGAACTTCTATTCAATGACTAGGAGCTGGATTTTCTACGTATTGGGTTCCACCTTTCATAGCCACAGCGGATAAGGCACAAGGCACTTACCCTAACCTAACCTGGGTTAACCTAACCTACGCAATGGTAAGTCGTTAAATCTCAAAATATAATGGAAGAGAATGAATGAAGGTGAAACACAGTGATAATGCCAACCTTCAAAACTGAATATACTTTTGCGAGGATTGAAAAGCTTTCACCTCATGTCTACGCTTTAATTACGATAATAATTACCGTTGACTGAAAGCGTTGCCGATGTTTCTGCCTTTCCTGCAGAGTTGATAGCTCTGCAAGTGAATTTCGCCGAATCTTCGGTGAATGTTTCTTCAATCGTCAAAGTGCAAACTCCGTTTTCTTGCGATGTCACGTAATCTGGATTATTCTCGATCGACATGCCATCTTTCTCCCAAATGATTTTTGGTGGCGGAATGCCAGTGACCCTGCAAAGCGCAAAAATCAGTAAAAAGTACTTTGCAACAAGATCACTTCATTTGAAACGAAAAATGTGTCAAACATAAGAAAATCAACAACCCGGCGTCTTTCGTCATACAGATTTCTCATAACAAGAGCCCGTTCAACGTATTCCGGTACACAAATTTTTCATAGATGGACGCTACAACTAGGCGTCCTCCGCCAAACAGATCTCTCATAGACCTTGTCAACGAGCTCCGTAGCACGAATATCTCATAAAAAGAGAAGAAATGTTAAGGAATCGTTCACTACACAAATTTCTCACGCAGAGAGCAATCTGTTGACGTTCTTTGCGACACATGATCGTAATATTGTCCCCACTACGTAGATTTTTCATGCAAAGTAGTAGGTGTTAGTAAATCAATCCACGGCCAACAAATTTTTCATACGAAATTACCTGCATTCAAATCGGAACTTCTCTCCCTCCTCGATGGAAGCACCGATGAGATTTTGGATGAAGGTCGGAGGAACCGCCACTTCTTCTTCGCTCTCCGAAGTTATTTCGGTGATTACAGGCGATGTTACAGGCTGAGGTGACACAGTCTCAGCTTCGCTATGACTAGTTTCGGACACAGTGACAACGGGTTCCCCTTCCTTAGAGGTGGTTGTCGTATGGACCTACAAAAACAATTTTTTAGGTTGAAGTATGATCAAAACGAAGATATAAACAGTCGTTAACCTTGCAGTACCCGTATTATGTCCAGAGTAAAATGTACCTTTTTGAGCAACCTTTTTTACGATTTTCAAAATTTTTTATTTAATGTTCATGTGAAGATTCGACTAAAGTAAAAGCACTAAAATACCGCATGTAAGACACCTGAGAGGATGATCATTTTCACAGTTATGTTATTGCATACCAAAAATGTTTCGCTCGGTAAATTTAGTTGTTACCGACCGGCATCGCTACACAGTGATGGATTCATTTGTTTAAATCCAAAACACTACACGCATAAACACTGAAAAGCTTTTCCCGAATGTAAAGTCATATTTTTACGACAGAAGATTGAAGCTTAAGATTTTGCGGATGCAAAATTAAGGCCATGTTGCATTTACTGTACCGGCACTACATAACTAAGGCTTTAAAATTTTTCTCTAAAAGCGTAACTTACCTTTTCTACGATCTGTTTGCCGTCAGCATCTACTCTAAACGTTGTTGTAGTGGTCGTTGTAGTCGTGGTCGTTTCGTTGAGTTCAGCGTCACTTGTCTCGACCGACTTGATCTGAAAAGTATGAGATATACAATGGACGCATGCCGAATGTTGAAGCGTTGAGGACGGACATAACAATTACCTCGGGCTTGTCATCTGGTCGGGCAGCATCAGATTCATCTGCAGATTTCTCGGCTTCGGCTTGGCTCAAGACTTTCGCCAGAACAACTAGCTCCTCTCGAATCGAACTAAAAGATTGAATCATTTCGCTGTTTTCCTTCGCAACTGTTGATTGGAACGGTGATGGCTTATCCCCTGTAAAACAAAGAAAAAAAAAGTCGTTAAATGATGAATTTTTCATACAATACTCCGTAACCTTCCAACATGCCCCCCTTCCAAAAACGTAGCTTGCTTGTCATGATAAAATCTGAAAGAATCTTATTACTTGGAAATAAAGGATGAAAAATTAATAATGCATGAGATGAGAGAAATCCCGATGAAGAGTATGAAAATGTGGCGAACGGATCAAATAGGTAACGGTATGATTATTCACAACGCGCGAGTTTTCTTACCGTAAATCTCTTTGCCGAGTTGAGTGATCTTCTCAATCCGCTCATCTTGCTTAGCTTCCCCGGGTTTCAAGAACGTGTCAATTTCCTGCAGCAGCATGTTCGCTGATTCCGGGAACC
>Ga0058701_10002112_pt1 | contig 14822 bp, 7 predicted proteins | sample AgamicOrMae_FD_97039 | JGI IMG/M metagenome (GOLD analysis project Ga0058701, IMG submission 97039) | Agave microbial communities from Guanajuato, Mexico - Or.Ma.e | ecosystem: Host-associated > Plants > Phyllosphere > Phylloplane/Leaf | place: Guanajuato, Mexico | collected 2012-06-04
ACAATCGATAATCGAGTTTCGATTATCGATTACTGCAATCGATATCGAGACTTAACAATCGATCTTCGATTAACAAAATAATCGAATTTTTTTTTCGATTAATCGAACAATCGCACAGGCCTATTCCTTGCGAGATGAGACTTAGCTCACTTTCCACGGGGCAAAGTCCTCAACGAATAAAAGGAATTCTGAGGCGGCGCCAAGCGCATCCTACCTGCCCTATATTATTGTCCATCTAAAAATCTCGCCATTAGAAAGACGTCATAGTAAAAAATCTACTTCACCGACTAGCAAAGCTCAGCGGAGACGGGCCTAGAAATAGACTTCTAATGCATCTTGCGAAATAAAACGGGTAATTTTAGATCTACCTCAGAAACGCATTCTGAATGTAGTGAGAAGTCCCCTCCCCTAACTTTCACTCGGGCCTCTTTCCCCTCCCTTTCTCCCTACCTTTCTCCTGTGAGCCGTTTGCCAGCACGAGTGCCCCTTCTGACGGGTACTCGGAGAAATCTAAGCTGAACTCCTTCATCCCAACATCTTCAACACTACAAAGCGACCATTCAGTTCTCTCTTAAATTTTCAAAGGTATCATTTCAAACCTATTATTTTCTACCTTTAAAAAAATAAGCGATATTTCCTTGAAATATTTCCAGGAAGACACCACTTCAGCCCATTATCAGCTGTGCAACTAAAATATTTTTTTTATTTTGTTGTCTTCATGGAAAACAAGCGCATTTAGTTGACGAAACGGGTAGCTGTCATAAGCGCCAAAAAGCACAAGCGCCAACGCCGCAAGCGCCAATCCGTAACCGCCAAACGAGAAAAGTCGCAAACGCCAAATTTCTCAACCGCAATACTAACTATACCTAAACTAACTTAACCTAACCTAAATTAACCTAACTTAACCTAACCTAACTTAACCAAACCTAGCTTGATCTAACCTAACCTATATGAACTTTGGCGTTTGCAACTTTTCTCGTTTGGCGGTTACGGACTGGCGTTGCGGCGTTGGCGCTTGTGATTTTTGGCGCTATCGAAAGCCCCCCGACGAAACGCCTTCCAAAACCAGTCACTTGAAAATCATGCCATACATGATATTTTCTAAATTTGAATTTTTGATATGCTTTGTTATGAGGGCCAAGTTCAAAAAAATATTTGCGTACCTCAGTGCAAACACAAAAAAACAAGGTTGAAAAAGGCAAGTAACATCACCGGCAAGATTTCGAATTAACCGCTTTTCAACACTGCATCGTCAACTACAACAGTTTTGGGCCACCTGCAGTTACACGAGTTGTCATGACAGCGCGTGTATGTCACGATAGTGTGCCCCTGTGAACCGCGAAATAGGCTACGCGCCTTGCACGGAAGTGTTCTGGTTGCCTATGCTCCCATGCTTGTCTCGTGAATTTCTTAGACGGAAATCACGATGGTGGAACGTTGTGCAAAGTGTACTAACGAGTTAGCTAGGTGCTTACAACGAAATTTCCGATAATTCTCGCGATTCGCCAGGATTTGTGACCCGTTTCACTTGAGACATTCTCAGCTTAGGTTGATGAGATTAATTATTCCAAGTAATGCTTTCTATGATAAAACGCAAAAATAAATCAGAATACTTGGGTTAATACCTTTCTTACTAGGAGAGAGAGCGAAGTCGTTTCCTCGGAAAAAGGTTCAAACTTCCAGGAATGAAGTTCAATACATCATAGTATTGTCTTTCTTTATTCGGTGACAGGTGTATTCATTTTTTTATACAGCAGTTTTTTTTTATTTTTTATGAGTTTTAGAGATTTAAAATGTCCAACCAAAAGGGTAGTACAGTTCCACAGGACACCTTCCTCAACTCATTCGGTGAAAATCGCCTTTCCCATATGCGTTTTCAGAGCTTTCGATCAAATTATGAGGCAATGTTTTCAATCATTTTTAATGTTCTCCAACAAATGTAAATCGTAATAACCTAAAGATTACAAAATTTTTTTTTGGGCAAAAATTAAAAAAAAAGCCAGGGGCACCCCTAGTTTTTTTTTTCAAATTTTGGGCAAAAAAATTTTTTGAATTCTTAGGTTATTAAGATTTAAATTTATCGAAAGACACTAAAAATGATTGAAAACGTTGTCTGTTGCTTCATAATTTGATTCAACGCCCCAAAAATGCAAATAAAAAATGCGATTTTCGCCGAGTGAGCTGAGCAAGGTTTTCTGACGGAACCATGCCATCTTCCGGGATGCACATCTGCAATCTGGAACGCATTGTTGATAAAGCTCTCTATAAAAATTGAATCACGTTTCATACCGAATACAGAAAAACTATTTCCAAGTGAACTTCAGATCTAAAAAATTGAGCTCTGTCCTAGAAAACCTGTTCGCGACCTGTCCTTGTCAGAAACAATATAACAAAAGGTCTATTCAATTTTTCATTTTCAATTCAAGTATTCAATTTCAAGAACACTTTTGGAAAAACTACGAGGGAAATCATTCGTTTTACGAGGATTAAAAAAGTTAAGGATCAACACTTTCTTTCCAGCGTGCGAATAGTTTCGATATTTTGCCTTGAAACGTTTTTGTTGGCATGATGCACCATACGCTAGGGAAATCCCGCACCTGCTCCCGAGTTTCCACTCAAAAAAAAAAGGTCTTAATTAAAAAGAGATAATGAAAATGCGGCAAAGGGAAATAGAGAGGTCTGGAAAGAGGAGCAGTAAAAATAGGCGTTGTTTAGACAAAAACACGTTTCAAACTAGCGTAGTCACACACACTGCTCTTCAAACGTGTTCATTAACTAAATCAGCCTTCCGAAAAATAAACCAACACTTTTCGACGAGATTAAATGTTAGTTTAACTTGTGCTTAACTAAAGTATTCGTTCGTGACTACCATCGTTGGGACCTTAACTCTCTAAATCACAAAATGTTTCGAGTGATATTTAACTTTGAACATTTCCAGCGGATTTTTTTTCGCATTAAAATGTTAACTCTTGAAATAATACCTTATAGTAAGTTGATTTTTTTAAGGGCTAAAAAAAAAGGAACTTTTTAGGCTGATTTGTAGCTGATTTTGAACGCACTTGCTACGCGGCACTATGGGTTTGGCTGACTAAAACTTTTCAGTTAAAGAGAAATAAAACTCTAGAATAAATTAAAACTTTCTTGCTCAGGAGAAGATTTTAATTCTGTACTTGTACTAAAACAAAAATGATTCCTAAACTTGATTAATTGCTGTTTAGTATTGAGGGAAATCTTTCATTTATGCCTAAAAGCAAATTTGTGTTTTCCAGAAATGCCAATTCCTAAATTATTTTTGGAGGGAAAAGATTGATACATTTCTATTCTGTGTATTAACTGTCGCTCAGGACAAGAATGAATTTATCGTGTTTAACGCTCTTTCCAAAGTTGTTTCTTTTTCAGCAGGTTTTGAGATAGACCAAATGTTTAGTTTTAATAAGAAAACAACTCTGATAAACTGTAAAACGAGGAAATTATCTTTTCTGGGAATAACAAAACGTACAGGATGACAATGATAATGATCCATTTTGAAATGACCACTATTAAAAGGGATTATGACTGTATTGAAATAAGTCTCGAGAAATCCCTACTTACATCTAAGGATTTACGAGCTGTAAAACTTCAGTTGCAGCTGTAATGGAATACGCTCGCTTTTATGCGTTTGGACGTAAACATTAGACAACTGCGTAACGTTGACGTAAGGTCAAGCAAATCTATGCTAAAATACTCCAATAAAATAGACTACTACTCACAATCAGATCCTATTCGATGTAGGGGACATATTTCTTTTGGAGCAATTACAATAAAATGCAACTACAATCTCACTTTAACTGCACGAAATGGATATCCGAGCTTATCTATGACGTGTCACAAAACAGTCGACCCTAAAAAAATAATATAATGAAAATAAAAAACTTTATATAATGAGATCGCGTTTTGCAGAGAAACATCAAATGAGAACCATTTTGTTCGATTCCGTAAAATGAGTGTAGTTTTGGTAACAACAGCTTTCCTAACAAGATCTCAGTAAATTCTGTTTGCGCTCGCACGCCGCCTTTCGCCGAGCTTTTAAATAAAGGGAAATACATTTATGGAGGCTTTTAACACCTCTCCTTTTCTCTCTTCTTTGCATGCTTGTTATCATCTCTCTCTTACCGACAATTTTTCCTCGTCGAAATTCAATCTATATTTTCCGGCCTTTCCTCGGTTTCCCCCTACTCGCACAAGAGCTGAGTGTGCGCGTAAGCAGAGCATAACCTTGTTTTCACTCATAAAAATAACGGACTATTAACACGCTGCCCCATTTAAGCTGTATTAGGTTTGTTTCCGTGCGTTCAAGTCACCTCCCATTTGAAATGCATTACGTTGGTTTCCGTGAGTTCAAGTCTCCCTTGTATAAACGTAGGCGTGCGAATGAAATTCGCCTAAAAATAATACGTGTTTAAAAATATTAAAAACATTTTGGTTAGTTTTTAAGATAGCCCTATCAAAAACTGTATAAAAAAAATGGGGCTGAAAGGAAGAAGGATTTACATTTCGTACACCTTGAAAAGAAATTTAACAACTAATTGCATTCGTGTTATGTTATCTATGACAGGTTTCTTGCCAAACAGATATTCTTTCACATCATTAAACCTGCTGGGATATTGATAAAAATGAGGATTTTTTTAGAGAAGTATTTAAGAAAAATCTCAAACGGAAGACTAACCGAAAAGGAAAATGTAACTCAACAGAAAAAGTAATGTAAAAGTAACAATAACTTACTTTAAAATTACGTTTGTATGTAACTACAAGTTGTTATGTTGAATCAGGGTCTGGTAAGTTACATTTAATTCTGTTGAGTATAGGACAGATTAGGTTTATAAAGTAAGTTTACGCTAGGTAAGGTATTCTTACAATTAGAAGGAAAAGCTAGCTTCATTTAGATTTCGTAAAATTACGTTAATTAAAAAAATGGGTTACATTTCTACCGAACAACATCGTATAGTATTTTTGCATCTTGACGTCACTGGATACCGATATCAAACACAGGACGATTTCATTATTGGTATTTATTGATTTTTGATGTCCCGCCTTTCCTAGCTTCGCATCTAGTCGCAAAAATAATTAGAGTTTCGCTGTACGAGGTTCTCTCTTGCTGTCTCTTTCACTCTCAAAGCGAGCAACACATTTCAGCATAGTGTTCAACTTGCGCAGAATTAATAGCACTCCACTCCAAAAGGAGAGAGAGGCGTCTCCAAAAGAGGGAGACAAAGCGAGGTGGCATGGCGCGGTCAGCGACGAGAGAGATAAACGGATGCAGTCTCCGAAAAACTGAGGGAGAAGGCGAGATAAATAAACCAAGCTGAACGTTCGCGATTCTGTCTTTCCGAGCTGCCATTTCCGTCCTCTGTGAGCGACTATACATGTGCTACAGTATACCTTGTCTGTCGCTACTCTTAAGCCCCCTAATTTTAGAGTACTTTTCGGAGTACTTCCTACAAAAACCTTAGACCTTATCCTGGCGAGCTGAAAGTAAAATGTACCTTAGAAGCGTTGAAGTGTATCTAGATCTACTAAAATCCTGACATTTAATCAGATTTTTTTAAATTTAAAAATTATTTTTTTAATAAGCCCCTTAAAAAATGTTTAAAACTACGGCGAATATGTGTAACTTGTCAAAAATGAAAATACTGCGACATTGACTGAATATTATCATTCGATTTTTTTACAAAATGAACTTACAGAATACAGATGGAACTTGTATCATAATATCCCTGGTTGAACAATTAAAAAGACATCTTTACCAATAATTTTAGCTTAATAATTTAGTAAAACGTATGTATTTTAACATCAAAGTTTCTCGCTCTTTCAAATAAAATTTTTAGGTATTCCAAACTTAAATCTAAAAACTGCGTTTTCAGTAAAAAGAAGATTCAAAACCATCACATAATGCAACAAACAAATCCGCATTAAAAATAAAAGAATAAAAAAATCAAAACGACAAAAATAATTTGAACGTTGAATAATTTTTTCGTTAACGAGGAAAAAGCGTCGGATAACACACGTCTTTTTTTTTTAGGATGAACCCACGGTGATTAGGTCAATTTATACTAAGCTTAGGCTAAGTTAGGTTAGGTTGGTTTAAGCTGAGGTTCTTTACGTCAGATTAAATAATCTAATATTAAAGTAGAGTACGTTGTTCGCTAAGTTTTTTCATGATGAAAGCAGCCACTCACCTAGAGAGAGATCGTATGCTTGCAAGTACTCGCTGGTCATGAACTGCTGGACCAGCGACGATTTCCCCACTCCGGCTGTGCCCATCATGAGGACTCTATAAGGCGTGGTACAGGTACTGGAATCTCGTGACGAGGCCAGCGAACAAGAAGCGGAAGATCGCGCCGAGCCGGGGTGGGATGTCCCCGTGCCGCCGGCGTTCGGATGCTCAGTGCTGCCAACACAAACGGTTACCGTCAGGGACCGTGCATAAGCTACGTCAAGCCTCAAGTCTACATCTTCAGCTTTTCGTGTTCTACATTTCATCAACCAGCTGAGCGACAACGGAGCATAGCACACCTAACCTAACCTTGCCACGGTTAAGTTAGCCTTGCGTTCGCCGAGCTAGACGCCGGAATACCGCCAGGAAGTAAGCGATGTAAGGCTTGAAGACCGAGCAAGCGATAGCGAGGCGAAGCTCACGGCTAAGCGGCATCAAGCTTGGAGACAACAGGTTAGGTTGGATGCCCTGTGCATCGTTTTGTTTCGTTTAGCGAAGGTAGAACACAGATATTGAAATTCTTTAAACTTACAGTGCGATATCTCAACAACCGATAGGTGGATTTAAAGATATTTTAGAGGTTTGTGGAATCTTTTTTGTATCTCGGAAAATATCAAGTGAAATTTACCTTAAATACAAAATAATTCACTTCTTAAAAACTAGATCGGATATAACAAGACGCGTTGACCAGTTAGATGTTCAGAATGGATGGTGTAACTACACTTTACCGATTTTTTCCCACTGGGCTGTTATCGACCCATAAAAAATATCAACCTTAATGCAAAATTCTCCCAGATATCACTCATTTCAAGTAAAAGGCAACTCGAAATTCGCCTAAATAAAAAATTTGATCATTTCAAAAACACCATTTTGCAAAATTTCGACCCAAAACGTTTTATTTCCTAAAATTATTTTTTTCAAACTTCCTCTGGGCACAAATCGGTTAATTAAGAATCTGCGAAGGTTCATGAAGACATCAGTGTTGCCAGATTTCACGATTTTGTCACTGGTAAATTCAACAGACAATCATGCATAGCTTGTTTTGTATAACTCCTAAGCTAAGCCATCCATAGAATATGGTGTACTGTTGGGCTGGAAAGTTTAAGTTTTATTTCGACAAAGTCGCGAAACCTGGCAGAACTGCAAAACGAGTACTGCTACAACACAGAGAATCCAACGCAGCGATTGACTTGATTAAAAGAAACGGGAGAGTAAACAGGAGACAAAGCGGCATACGGACAAAGCCGTAGAGTAAAGATACTCATTGTCAGGTAAATCGCGAGGAACAACAGAAAGCTCCAACACAGACAGGGAAAAGAAGTTGTGTCGCTGTGACAAAAGCTACTGTTAAAATAGGGACGACAATTTATTTTTGTTGTGCCTACGTACTCGAATTATCAAATGTTGCTCGCATGAACTTCACATAAATGACTATAGCGTAAAAATCAAGCCTAGCCTTGCATGATAGCCTTGGTTTAGTATGCAATTACCGAAGGAACTAAAGCTTGGTATAGTTTATCTCGATACCTAATTACAGTTATGTTGTTTGGAAAATAAGTATACGTTTGATCAGATTCATTGGAAATCTTGAATAGGTTGGATTTATGACGTAGGCAAAATGAAATTACTGTGCGGGAAAAATTTTTGAGGTAGTTTACAGAAAAAAAAGACAAGGATATCGATAATAAAGGGAAATAAGAGTCGAAACAGCGTTATTACACGATTTTATACAAATCGCAACATCTCTATCACGATATTCATACAGCGCTGTTACTGATACAATTTCAGTGAACACAAAAAAGCTTGGGAAGCCGTATACAGTAAAAGGCAGTTGAAGCAGTAAACAACATCTTAAGACTAATAAATTCTCCTCCGCCAATACGACACACAACACAAGCGTTTCCCTCGAGCCCCTGACAAGAAGCGGATATGCAACCCGCTTTACGTACCTGACATATTGGGTGCATATCTTCACTCAATCGAACACCCAATAAAGGATGTCTCTGAATATTCCGCAATACGGACAGAGAGGGGTGTTTCTTTGATTGTATTGAACCCTCTTCCAGTGCGAAGTGAAAGGTCTAAATTCAAAGCAGTATTTAATCTGGCAAACAAATTTAATTTTCTACGCTGTAAAAATAGAATCTTAAATTCAGATACGAAGTCAAATCATTCGTCTGAAGATTTTTCAGTCCGAATATTCACTGAATTTCAGTTATATCGTTCTTAAAATAATTTGTTTATAGAAATTAAACAAAAAAATGTTTGAACTTTAGTGAATAATTGGAATTTTCAGATCAATGATTAGACTTTTGTTGCATCTGAATTTTAGAGTAGCTTTTCACAGTGTAACGCTGCGATCTCTCTCTCATTGCCAATTGTGGATGTACAGTCGCAATGTACTGAGTAGTGAGGGGTACCTTGGAATAATTAACATCTTAACTCAACTGACCCTTTGAACAACCCTTGCAATAGAAATTCACTTAGAAACACTGCCGACGAATTTACGATATAGTAAAAACACTTCCCCGAAAGGAAAAGTAAAAAGAAGTCAAGTATCCTTATTGAAAACAACGCGATAATCGAACATAAAAATTCTCGCTTTGATTTAATACCACTGGTTCAAAGCCATATTTCGTTAGGAAAATCAATTCGTTGTACTTATCTAACAAGATTACAACAACATTACAAAAAAACCCTGATATTGAAAAAAAAAAAAAAAAAAATAAAAAATGAAAATTTTTGCCAATGCAACAACCTAATAAGATTTTTTTTTTCTCTGTTGCAAACCTTAAAATGGAAATAATTCATAGAAAAACGAAAAAATGAGATGACATCGATTTTATTGTAAGGTTGGCGCTCTGTGCTGATGTCGAGCCAAATCGCCTGGTCAGCGGAAATCCGAACCCCAATTGTGGAGGGGGGTCTATGGTTCCTGGAAAATCCCCTACAAAGGAAAACCCCCAGAACCCCTAAAACCGCGGCGGGCCTTGTCAATGTTCTCCAGGACAGCGCCGAAAATCTGCTCCGGCAGACATCTGTGAGATAGTGCGTATTTTGGAGACGTCTGAGAGAAGATCAAGCGGTTGCGTGAGGCGGGATATTTTACGCGGGAAATCTGATTTTACGCGGGAAATTTGAAGCACTGCGAGGGACCGCCAATAAACCGCACACCCAATCTGGTTACGTAAACAGGGTTGGTTTTGGACTAAAGCTAAAATAAATTTAGCTGACGGTGGAAGTGTTTCGCAACACAACTAGGTCAACGCGACGACTTAAACATATATTACCGCGAGCAATTTCCTTCGCACTAAATTTTAGAGTTGCGCCCTCTACCTTTCCAGTTCCACCTTACGGAGCAAAGCGGAATAGCGAAGCGGAGTTACAGGTGACCAACGACCTTGAAGGTTTTAAATCCTTATAATCGAGAAGAAGGATTGACCCAAGGTTTTAACCCGGGTTCGACACGAGGGGACTTACAACTTTTAGAGCAGAGAAGTAACGATCACGCCTCCAAAAATTAGATAAACCTAGCTACTTTCTTATAAAATTTCCGTATAAACTTAACAACTCATCACGCATAACATTTATAACTCTTTTTTTATGTATAAATTTCTTCTAACCAGAAATATAAACACATCAGTAAACAACAAATTTTGGGACTGTGCTCGAGGTCTTCTCAAAATACATTACCTTGAAAAATGCTTGCAAATTTTCAAAATCCAACGCAAGATTTGGGATTTTGGGATTTCTAAACTTTTCCCATCGCTCCCTTTGGGAGATATACTTCTTCGAAATAATAAGCACGCGTTTCTACGTGCAACCAATCGTGTATATCTACAGTTTGTGCTCGGTGATATTATTTTATATACATTCAAACCTCCATTTCTTTTATACATGAAATTAGACCCTTATCGTGAGCGTCCCTTGTGTTAAGGTAACAGGGTTAGTGCACGTATATCTCACGAAATCATACTCTAATAATACTCCAAATCCTACCATGGCTTACAACACTTTGTTCAAAATACCCACACCTAATAAACTCTACAAAAAGCACATCTTCGCAGCGATTGTGGTGTGATATACAGTACGATGCAATAGGTGCTTAGAGAAACACTGTTAATTTGAAAGGTGGCGCCTTTTTCGTCTTATGTTAAGTTAAGTTAGGTTCCGCCCCTCAGGCGCTCAGCTCGGTTAGGCAACGCAAGGATTAATATAAGAAGTTAAAGATTCCATCTTTCATATTCACAGTTTAGCTGTTAATCGCCAACCGATGACAAATCAGAGGTTCAAAACTCTAAATGCTAACCTAACTTTGCTTCCTCGGTGATTTTGAGGTTACCAACGTATATACTATGCATTCTACACAAATAACAATATGCCACAACGATAGTGCCGAAACAAGATTCTCTTCAAAGTGCAATTAACGACAAGGCTAAAAGTACTTTAGGTGAAAATTTTGCGCTGATTAAGTTCTGGTGCGTGGATATCGTCGCACCTCCTTCTACTTGGGTCTCTGGTGCACTTCGGCTATCATAACCGGTGACAACTGATACTCCCATAAGTAAATTTTAAACCTAAAATGCATTAAAGTTATCAAAATTTCATAAAGTCTTGGAAGTACAAAAACCTCGTCAATAATTATTTTTTCTTTAAAATTTATGTTTTATTTTTTTCATGCTGAGGATATTTGTGTTTATTTATTCTTCTGCGGTAATGAGGGATAGCTGACACCGCTAGAAAGGTTAGGAAAAGTAAGGTTAGGTTAAGCAAGATTACTTCAAGAAAGGTTGAGTTACGTTGAGTAAGCTAAGGGAAAAGTATAATAAGTAAGGTTAGGTTACTTTCAGTTTAACTGAGCTAGGTAACGTAGGTTTATACAGGCTCGATAAGGTTATATTACGACAGACTAAATCAGATTTCAAGCACGAGATAATACGGATATTACCTTCCTCAAGTCAGGCTCCCAATTCCTGCTATACGCACCGAAATGCAAAATCAGCAAGCCATTCACAGGCCACATTGTGGTGCAAATAATCAGTTTGCATTGAAATAATACTGCATGGAAAGCTGGAAGTCAAACACAGTCATAATGCGTGTGGTTTGTGCAATTGACTTGTCTGACAACAGCGAGGGAGTCAAGGCTCACAAAATGACTGCTATGGAAAGTCACTACTTTTGAAACTCGCGCGCTCAGCACAAAAAAAAGCCACAGATTTTCATGCTGTACAGCTGTGATTGTCGTCTCAGCATTCAAGCGAGATTGAAGCTCTTTCACCACAACCACTAACAAATTGTGAGGTTGTTCTAGGAAACAACATAACCCTACTTTCCGATATTCTCATTAACAACTTGAATATTATATTGCTTTCGTAGAATTTCAGTAACAAATTTGAATTATATGGAAACAAATGTTTTGAATATTCCTGTGCCTAAAATTTGGGATGAAACGGATCTGTGACTAGTGACGGGTTAGTTTTCGAGATAAACGTATGAATAGCCGAGCTAATGGAAAACTCTCACTCAGCCCTTTCATTTGGTGTCTTCCAAATCAACGAGGAAAACATATCCTGAGAAAAGCTAAAGATGCTAGTTTCTTGAATAGGACCTCACTCTTAACCGGGTTGTGCATTAAAGCATTAGGACTCACAGTAAGCGTTGGTTGATTAGGCCACTTGGCGTGCAATTTAGGCATCATCCGAACTTCTCAATAAAGTCCGTTTATTTCTATGACTCACCCAGCCAAATCTAGCGCGGCAACCACGCTGCAACTACAGTTGTCTTCACTGTGAAAACACATCAACAATCACTGTCTGAGTTTGACTTCAAGTCGTTTAAGACGTTCAAGTCACGCCGTCACGCTGCCGGCGTGACTCAAGCGTGAGTTTGGAGTAAGTGCTCAAAAGCGAGATACACTCTAAAACGCCAATCCTGACACCTAGCGGCGCAAAAACGGCGCAAAAACGACCATTATAACATATTCTTTGTTTATTTTAAGAAAAAACGGAATGTAGCATATTTTGATCTCCTGAATGAAGGTTTCGCGCGGGTAGAACAGGTTAGGTGAAGTTTGGGAAAGTTTGACTTCAAAGGGACGGGTTTTTTCATTAGGTCACGTGCTGTAAAGATTTTCAGGTTTATTAGATCACCTGAGAAAATATAAGTAGCTTTAAGGGATATTAACCCACTACCGCCCAGCGATGCCGTTCGGACACATAAAAAAAATATTTTAGAGGATCTTTTAACTGCAATATTGTCACAACTAAAAAATATCTCCCCTCTCGAAACTTGAAATTTAATAAATTAGGCATTTCTTAAAGCTTAAAATCTTTTATTTTCGTGAAAAAAAAAACTTCCGATTTCTCTTAAGCTTAATTTCACTCCTAATACTTTGGGCTGTTATGGGTGAAAAGTACTCTTTTCAAATCCCATAACTAAGATTTTGCCCACGATTATAAAATTGAATAGGTATCTTCCTCGATTCTTCCATCACCGATTACTTAAGCTTTGGAGTCACCATAGACAGCTTTTTTCACCTGTATTAATAATTCACGCTTTTGAGGTCTGACTTGGTACGTACAAAACAAGCTTAAATTACGCTCTCGCGCTCTTGCTTTTATCAGAGCCCGCTTCTCGAGCTTAACACGACGAACGCTCCAAAAATTTCGTTTCAGTTTAAAAAAAGGAAAAGAAAGAAAGACGTAAAACGCGTACGGGGCATCTGCAGAAACGTAGCAGTAAAAAAAATTTACGACGTAGCTCAATGATTGTCTTGCTATTTGATCACTCCAAACTGTGTAGTATAAAAACTTTGTTTTATCACTCTTTCAACGATGATAATACCTGGACCAGAAAATGATGTAATGAGGTTAACGCCGAGAAAAAGTGTTCATTTCATTTTTTAAGTGTTCGAGTAGATTCCATAGCATTTTTTACAACCCCATTGGTAAAATTTTGACGGCGGTACTTGAAACACGACTCAAAGAAAATATTTCACGGATATTATTGACTGGTCGGACTAATAATAACCGACACGTTCGTCTAATTAATAGCTAGTTTAGTGACCTTTATTTAAATACTTATTTCACTAGGAAAGGTTGTGAAGTGGTTTCTATAGGAGGTAGTGAGTTCAAATTTTCAGGATTAAGAAATAGTTCTGCATGATTAGATATGAAATGTGTTTCATCATTTTTAAGAGCTGTTCAAACAGTTTATATGATTGGACATGTTCATACCGGAAGATGGCGGAGCTCCGACTGAAAAGATTGCTCAGTTCATGAAGTAAGAATTGCATTTTCCAATCGCTTTTTCGGAGCGTTTAATCAAATTAGGAAGCAATGGACAACGTTTTTTTTATCTTTTTCAGTGTCCTTCGATAAATTACAACCGTAATAACCTGAAAATTCAAAAATAAATTTTTGGGCAAAAAAAAAGCAAGGGGTACCCCTAGCTTTTTTTTGGATTTTGGCTAAAAAAAATATTTTTGATTTTTTAGGTTATTACGACTGGAATGTATCGATGGACAATAAAAGTGATTAAAAACGTTGTCTATTGCTTCATAATTCAATTGATCGCTTCAAAAAAGCGAATGAAAGAGGCGTTTTTGCCGAATGAGCTGAGCAAGCTTTATTGTCGGAACTATGCCATCTTCCGGGATGAACAATTTGACTTATGTACGCACAATTTTATCACATCTGTACTAAAATTGAAACACGTTTTATATCTAATATTGCAAAACTATTTCTAAATGAGCAAAGAATCAAGTAAATTTTGACACTGTCGGAGAAATTCAAATCATAACCTCTCCGAGTAGCTTGCCCTGGCCTTTGTCGAGGTAGCGGGGATGGAGAATGCGAGGACACAAAAGGTGGAGGCGGAAAGAATGTAAACAAACCGAGCCGTGTCGAGCGAGCTCTTTCTGGGTAAAGCCTCACCAAATCAAAGTCAATCCCGTCAAACTTGATAAACGTCCAGGTAAATACAAGTCTTGGTAAACTTGTAGACGCGAATACAGGATTTGCGCCAGAATCTGAAATCTGGTATCAAGTTACATCAACAGCGCTCGATTTCCTTTACGTGACCGAAATTAATCTGGAGCAAAGAAAGAAGGTTGTCAGAGACGGTTTTCAGGGCGGTCGTCAAAATGGGACTTTGCCGAACTTCCATCGCGTCAACTTACGTTCCCGGAAAACATGCAATTAACGCTGACGGCTTACAGAATGCAATTCGGAATTGAAACAAACGGACAAAAAGTCAGTTCTTCAGATACAACGCTTGGAATTCCCCGCCTCTCGACAGCGACCTACTCGTAGTTCCAAATACCCAGTTACCCAAGAAACGAAACCGCATCCATAATTAATTTTCTTTGAATCAGACACAAAAATAAATGTCTCATCTTTGAATGGGATATTACAGCCTTTTTCTTACGAAAAAGATTTTGCGGGCAGCCTACACCTTTGTTAAAATTCCATTCAATGTTCAAAACTAACTTCGAATTTAAAAAAAATGGGGCCGAAGACGACCTAATACTTCCATGTACGTTTTGATATGTCCAACAGTTTTTGAGATA
>Ga0058701_10002113_pt1 | contig 14818 bp, 7 predicted proteins | sample AgamicOrMae_FD_97039 | JGI IMG/M metagenome (GOLD analysis project Ga0058701, IMG submission 97039) | Agave microbial communities from Guanajuato, Mexico - Or.Ma.e | ecosystem: Host-associated > Plants > Phyllosphere > Phylloplane/Leaf | place: Guanajuato, Mexico | collected 2012-06-04
CTTTACTGTGACTACAGAAACGAAGGGCTTTGAGCACTGTAGAAAAATTAAGATCAACTTCTTCTATAGCATTTTCATTAGCTCAGTGTCAGAGAAATTTCACCGTCAAAACTTGGATGAAATCTTCTTTTTAAATACTAGAAAGAAGACACAGGAATTGCTTGAGTATGAGCACAAGGAATTCCTTTGATCAATTTCAAATGGTCCTTACTTTTGCACAATCTTCATTCGGAGGCAGTTGATCCCAAAGCCAATCAACACTTGCTTCATTCACAAGTAAGAACTGTGCAGCGTTTGCCAGAGCGATTGCTGATTGTTCATCTCCTAGAAAGGAAAAGTTTAAGGTTATTTTTCCGATAGGAAATTTTTGATAGTTCTTTTTTTTTCCTTACCCTGAGCAACGCGCGAATCGTCGTCAAGCTGCCTCACAAGTCGGAGGCCTGGTTTTCCGATTGATCCAGATAACCAGGAAGACACTGTAGCTCCACAGTCTTGGCCACGAACTCGATCCTCGCATACCTTACTCTGACAGAGTGATGATAGAGCAGTCTTTCTATCGGGTATTTCATTTAAAGGTACCCAGCAATCAGGCCGACCTGCAGCGAAAGTCACCCACGAGTGAACAAATTATAACTTCCATACCAAAACATTCATTTGTTCAGGTTTACAAACAGCGGACTTCACCTGGATAACTAAGCCATAAGCGATCATTTTTCTGGTCGATTTTTGGTCGTATCAACGCCAACTTGGGTTCATTTTTCTGGGTGAGAACGGAGCCCGTAGGACCCACCACCATCCATACCCTATCAAACTGCAGACCTTTTGGTCCTATCGTCCACCGACCTCTAGGCCGGAAACCGCCACACGACTTAATCGGAAAGACCACAATCTGATGGAAAACGAAATGTCTTGTTATTAGCAATGGTAAACTTAATCGGTACCGAAACTAACATCCGATTTGAAACTTTCAAAGGCCACGGTGCTTGGATCTCAAAATGGGTAATTAACCCACTACCGCGCAGCGATGCCGTTCGGAAACACCAAAAAAATATTGTAAAGGATCTTCTCAGTTCAGTACTGTCACACTTTAAAAAAATATCTCCCCTCTAGAAACCTGAAATTTATTGATTTAGGCATTCTCCAAAGCTTAAAATTGCGTATTTTAGTGGAAAAAATCCTCCCAATTTCTCTTGAGCTTGATTTCACTCCAAACACTGGGCTGCTGTTATGGGTTAATATTTGCTGCGCACCGATTTCCAATTCTACACCACACCTGTAAACCTCCCCTTCAGGGTCGGAAGGACTACACTTGAGAATAAAATTACCTGAGTCAGTTTGATTGGAGGTTCTTCTTCATTAATGACCAGATTCGTATCTCCTACGGATACATGACGGAGTCCGTGTTCTATGCTTTGAATGTTGTTACTCACGGACTGAGCCTTCAAGAAACAACTCCGTATCATAAATATGAATTTATCAACGTCTTCATTAGTAGACATGTATCCGAAAGATATGCGCACGGATCCAGTTGGTTGACCATTAATTATATCATAATTATCTCCACACACATGACCAGCCTGACAAAAAATATAAAAATAAATAAAACAAAATAAAAAAATTATTGTGAATTCGACCTTTTTGTGAAGTTACTGCGATTTATAAACTTACCTCAAAATGTGCTCTAATGTCATCATCAGAAAGATTTAAATGGCGTTGACACGCACCTAAGTTACAAAAGCATCCTACTCGGAGCACTATGTCATGTACGTTAGCCATATGTAAAACCTAAAAGAGTGAAAAAAAAGACAGTCATTTTAAAATAAATTTCTGGTTTTCTGACGTTTTTAATTTTCACGGTAAAAAAAAATTGCTGTCGTACCTCGGAATAGCCAACATATTCGCCATTATGTCGAAGGAGATTGAAATTTATAATGGACCCTTGAGTATTCGGGTCAATAAAATTCGTATCACAGTAAAATTTAACCAGCGGCGATCCGTTGGGATGGCGGAGTTTTTTCATTTGTAAGTAAGTACGACGAGCCAGTTCAAAAGTGTGTTTTTGCACAGAATTCATATCTCCCATCAATCGGGTTATGGTGTTCAGGCCTGTTCGCACTGCTAGTATTGATAAAAACGGCAATGTGCCATCCTCAAACCTTCATAAAAAAGAAGAAAAAGAATTTTTTTTAAAAAAATGAGACCTTTTGAGGTGGACGTGGGTGATATTTCCGTACCTGTCGTGTATCTTGGGCTTGAGTGTTTGCTCTCTTTTACCGCTCAGTGCCATAGAGATGGTCCCTCCTCCGAAATACTTCTTCGTCAAGGTGTGCGCGCTGGAGTTGCGTACTAAAAGGGCGCCCAACCCAGTCGGATATCCAATCATTTTGTAGAATGATAAAGCTACAAAATCGGGTTTATGAGCTTGCAAATCGAAGGGTGATGTTGGTACCAATGAGGCAGCGTCTAACAGACAAAACCATTTCGATCCTTCTGGGCCCACTGTAAATATGGGAACATAACTATCACAAAAAAAAGAAATAATTTAAAAAAATTACCCACATTAAAAATAACTGAAAAGCTTTTTAAAGTTTCTTGAAATCTTGGAATTTCCTCAAATCCTTGAATGTCATGAATCTTCAAAAATTGCGTGAAATGATTTGTTTCCTAAAGTTGATAATTTTCCTTTGATTTGTCAAATATTTTCACAAATGCGTTCGAAAAAATGAGACATAAGGGGTGAAAATATGTTTACCACCTTTACAATACAACATTTGAATCCAAGAAGTCTTGGAAAATATACCTGAGAAACCTGCAGAAACTCTTGTTACTGGGATTCGCAAGAAATTCGATATGTTATCAGAATAACGGTAACTGCAAAGTTCTATTTTTTTTTTACATATGGATCTTAAATAAATGCCTTGTGTTATTGTATTGTGTATTTGAGAAGCCTTTTTTTATTAGTTTACTTACATTGCAAGCATGCTCCTTTGTGACAGTTATCAATCCAATTTAAAGGATTTTTCAGTCCAGAAAAATTGCACTGAGCAGAATAGACAAGGAGAGAGTTGGATGTCACTTTGGAGGTTGTTTCTAGATTATTTGGGTGGTCTAGGAGAGCTTTTAGCTCTGTCTGTGGTAAAGGAATGACTGCTGAACATCTCTCAGCAGTGATTTCTCGCATGCCCAGGACTGAGGTGTGACACTCTTGAGCATATGCAAATACACCTTTTTCAGACCGTCCACCTAAGAACAAATAATCAACATTAGAGACTTTGCACAATTGGTTTTACTGAAAAAAAGAAGAACACTCATCAAACACTTATTGTAGTGTGTAAAGAGCTACAATGAGTGTTCATCTTTATTTTGCCTTGGGTACCTAAATATATTAGTGTGAGATTTTAGTCTCAAAGAAAATTGTTTTTAGACCTACCATCTGAAAAATCAAAACATTCTGCGACAATCTTCAAACTAGCTGTTGCTCCTGAAGTAAAAATAAGACTGTACTCATCAAGGTCAGTGTTAAAAAGTTGAAGAACTCTGTAAGAAATTAGAAGGTGGAAAAGTTAATAGGTTCCTCCAGCATTATTTCATACTTCCAAAGAAAGAAATTTAACTTACTGATATCTAACTTGATCGATCGCGTCAAGTGTGTATTTGCTTACAACGTTACCCGAATGAGGATTGCCGTAAATATTACAGGATAGTTCCCCCAATACTTGTCGGATTTGCTCCTCAGAGTACAAGGTTGCTCCGACATGATCGAGATAGCATACATCTGAAATAATAAAAACCAAACAAAATATTTTTATTTTGGGGCCTCACTCTAAAGCACAAACTGTTTGTGAGGTATAAGCTATTTTTTTATTTTTTTTTAGCTTTGTTTTTTGAAAATAACCTTTATGAAGTAGGCCTACTAACTTCATAGAACCTGGTGCTATTTTTATTTATTTTTTTATTTTTATAAACAGCAGTAGGTATATAAGTGAATTTTTCTTTTCTTTTCTTGGGAGTTGATTGTGTAACAATAAAACCTGATGCTTTGGTAGGCCTATCATGTAAGTGACAGTTTGTCGTACAAAAACTAGCCTCTGGAAATTTTTTGAAGAAATAATTCTTCTCTTTCAAAACCCTTTATCTCTGTTTTTTTTTTCAAGAGGGTTTCATTGTAGCAAGCGGCAATGATCTTCGTTATCTGTGTATCACTATATACCGATGAGCTAGTTATCGTTATTGCAGAAGCACCTTTCCCACGAGGAATGATTTAAATTATAGGCAAAAATGTAATTCGTTACCTCTTCCGGGATAAGTGGTGGACTGGAAGTTCAAATCAGATCCTAATTTAGGCTAATTATTTATGGACTTAACAATCAGGCTGAAGGACACACGTAGGCTAGCTGATAACGGTCTTTATATTACGTAACTGCAAGCTTTGAACGCTGAGTTCCTTGAATATATACCTTTCACACGATGAAAATCTTGCTCATGATTCATTTTTCTCTCACAAAGTCCCTTAGGAGGCTTTTCTTCCACTTATATTTCGATTTTTATCGTGTCTGGCGGCTTTGTGTTCGTCCCAAAATTCAGAACGAAAATTCCGCTCTTCACCTCGTAAAGTGGCCCCTTCATCCTGATGCCACGTGATTGGTCAGCGGGGAATGTCACGGGCGGGGAACTGCAATTTTTTTGGGAAAAGAGTATTTTAGTCCTGATATCTTAACATTTCATAGAAGAAGCGAATATACAGCAAGAAAATTCATTCGTAAAAGATCTAATTTATCGGAGAGCTAATTATGAATGATGTGAATTACTATCCCAAAACAAATTAAGAACTATCTTTCAGAACGTAGTTCCACTCACCTGCGGAAGAATACGCCTAGGCTTTGTTTTTACGTGTGTCACCCCCAGAACGGAGGCGCAACCACCATTTTGATTTTAGCCTTCACTCACATCCGCCATCCGCCTTTACCCCTGGAACGAAGCCTGCAACGTCAACTCCTCTTCCGCACTTCTTCCTCCAGATTATTCCCTGGTATATCCTGGACCTGCCCATCTTTTTCCTGATTGTATCAAGGTATGTTTCTTTGCATCCTTTTTTCCGCGGTGATTGTTTTTACAGACTTTTTTCCCCACAAAGCCACTTGCTGCCGCCAAACCCCTCCTTGTGACGACATTTTGCAAGGTTGTTTTCTTTCATTGAAAGTGATTTACCTCGTGGTTCCAGTTTGCTAGAGAATGCTTTGTATGACTGTAAATTACATGTGCGCTTTGTCTAAATTGCATTCTAGTCGTAAGTTTCTCGTGCAATCGCGTGGCCGGCACCTGTGCTATGCGAAAATTCGTGGTAGAGGGGCGTAGATAACCACACTTTTTAATTTTTTCCCGGACAATTTTTGTTCAAAGCCGGCCGTATTTTGGGTTCCTAACCCTCGTTAGCCTGCAAAGTTTGAAGTCCTTACATTTCGTTCCTTTAAGTATTGCTGCAGCAAGTGGCCTGCCTACCCATGTGCGCTAAGGATCCTGGTTCCAAACCTGCGCCTAAAACCCACATCGTACAATCGTTTTGGCAATCCTTTTCCACGCTTAGTATTCATTTCACCTTTCGCCTAAATCGTAATGAGTCTTATGTCCATCTCTTTGCGTCGTGGACTTAAATAATAAAGGTATCGTTGTGGACCCTGTGTTGTTTATTTACCTTCGAAGTGTTGTGGTCCCGTTCACCGGCATTGAATAGATACCGTGTATTTCTACCGCCTGACGATTTATTACGTTCGTGTACTTGGGCTATATGTCCTGTTGTCCTCAAAAAAATATTTCACAAGGATGAGCCAGGCGAAATTTTTGTGCTGTGCGCGTCTGTTTAGGGCCAAGTGTGGAAACCAGGTTCTTTTGCATTCTTAGGGTTATGTTCTTACAAGAAGCCTCACTTCAGAAGTAAGCTTTCAATCTTAATTCTAAATTCTGATGCAACATTGATCAAGTGAATCATTGTATCGTTCAAGATGGTTTTCTTGTGAGCCGAAATGCTTAGCAGATGTGTGATGAAATGTCTGTTGCATGATAGCTGCATGTATAGTGCGAGTAATGAATTCTCTTAAGCACAGCTCTTTCAAGTCCTTTTGTGCCAGCTGGCTGTGGGCGTTGATTACTATGTAGAGCATCTGACCCATTTTAAGATCTGTGTGGGTGTAAAGTTGAACTCCCAAGTCTGGCTACATCCAAAGCAAATGGTTTGTTCATTTGTTGCCGCAAGAACTCATTCTAATATAGGCCTCAATATTAAATACAACCAAATCTTTAAACTCCGTCTGTGCTGTTAAATCAGCTGTCATTTTGTCTTGGATGCTGATCAGTTATTACGGGTGTTATAAATTTCGGGTACCGTTGAACTGATTTAGCATTTTCCAACCGTTATTGTGTCGAACTTCGGAACGGTATTATTTAGCATAGTATACTTCACATTTATCAAAATACTGCTGCGTGGGTGGTTTCTTCTTCCCGGCCTGTCATATGCAAAATCGTCTCCTGAAATGTGCCTCCATGTTATGTGTACTCAAGTGGTACTCTGGTAGTTTTATTACCACGGTTGACCCAGTGACTAATTGAAAATTCACCGCTGCCCTTCAGGCGAAGGGAACCAGCGTTAATATTTAATACTCGTTTGTTCGATACCTCCTGTTTTCGATTTGTGGGCACATTTTAGATTGGTTAGTAGATCGAACGTGAGAGACATCCTTACTGCCAACACTCGTCGATACCCTGGGATTCACCGTAAAAGAAGGTAATTTGTAACCCCTTTCATTTACCTACGCGTGCACACGAGTGCAAATATCGCATGCCGTCAGAAATTTTCATGCTAATAAATCAGTTACAGTTTTGAAGGGCGAAAAAAAAAGTGAAAACTGAAAACTACCCGTTAAGTGACTGCAGTTTCAACGTATCTAATATAATTAGGTTTTGGTAATTCATTAAATGAAAAGTTACGGTATGACTGCGTAACCGTAACCCTAAAAGATATTTATTGCGCTGTTGTGCAGTATTTTTTATAATTTTTTATTTTACATTTTATTTTATTTTTTTGTGGGGGACGGGACGGCATATGATTTATTTCCGGTAATTGACGCACATTTTACATAAGCTTTGAAGCTTGTAGCCTACGGTATAGGGTCGCGTTTTAAAGCCCGGTTTTTAATGCGAATCTCTTCTATTGCGCGAATTTTCTGCGGTCCCAATCCGTGTATGAAAACCCGTTGATCACTGCTCGAGCCTGTTTATTGCGCCGATTTTTTAATTTCGGTTCGCGTTTGACCGCCGCCGTATCGTATTCGTAAATTTCAGCTTTCTCACTGAAAATTACGCTGTATATAAATACAGATTCTGTTTGCTATCAGTATTGCTTCCGCTCTGTTTTTCAGACCTTCATTACATGGGAACGGAAAGAGAGACAACAAGCACCAAATGAATCGGACATTTGCTAACGGAATGCTTTTTTTGTCGCATCTCTTTCCGTTTTCAAGTTAAGACCCCCCCTTTTTTTTTAGCGAGGGAGCAATACTTACAAGTGCTGTAGTGCGACGACCTTGATGATCGATTAAAAAAAAAAGGCTTCATGGTTTGATAAAGCAAACGAACAATAATGCACGTCCCCAAGTTTTGTGAAACAAGCGTATTCTCGGACCGCCAGTAACCAACAATTTTCAAATATTTGATTACAAGTGGATATAGTTGGAATGGACTTAACTGAATTATTTACCTGTATCCGCTGGTGGACTGTTGTACACTATGCCAATACACAATTTGCTCAACGATAAAAATCGCTTCCTAAAATATTTTTAACGAAAATATTTCCTTAAGGATATTATCCCGCGGTGACGGATAAAAAGCTGGAATCGATATAGTTTGTAGCTATCATACATCCTCGCATAATTGTAAAATTAAAACAAATTTCACCATCTAGTTTCCGAGTTTCAGCTTGTCAAAAGTGACCAAAAATACACGGTCATATATGGAGACCTCATTGAAGAAAGTGCATAATCGAGAAATGTAGTTATGCCTAGTAAAGACGAGAGTAAAAAAATATTTCTCTCAGTTTCCCCATTATTAAACTTTGAGCCCAAAAAATTGAATCTTCACCATTTAGTAATGAGAAATCCGAGAAAAACTTCAAAAGAATACGCAGTTTTTGTGAAAAATGAGTCAAATCAGCAACTGTAGATTTGTTGAAAATTCGAAATCAACTGATGTAATGGTAGATAAATATTGCACCGGTATGCTCTCAAAGAGATTCTGAGCTCTAGATTATTTTAAACATGCATTTAACAGTTCCAGGCGAACTTGACTAGTTAGCCGCGAGGGAGGGTATCCTTAACTTGGCTCGAAGCAAGAAATAATTCAGTCCTAAAATACAATCTTACCGAAGATATAAAAGAAAAAGGAGTAAAATCTTGTTTCCTCTTTTTTCCTCTTCCTTTTTTTTCTTAGTTTGTAAATCTTAAGAGTAAATGGATTTGTGAGTAACGGTATCACGGGAGTTGGGAGGGACGTGGGCCTAATTACTGTTCGCTAAACTTGACGACTGAGCGTTAATTCGCTTCAATTTCGTCAGCTAATCTAAACGTACTTAGCAGTAAATCCAGCCGGGAAGAGAACTCTCGCCAAGCTACATTTTTTTTTTGCTCGATGGCGATCACTTAGCGTATATTATTTTTCTTTGATGCTTTTGCCATTTCGCTGAATCGGTTGTTTTGAGTAGGGCACACACCTGTATTCTTCTGTTTTGCTTCAAGTGCATTTTTGGGCTGAACACGAATCGACGATCACTGATAACGCCGAGTTATGAAATGCCGCCCCATATTTTGACGCTCTGACAACCCTTTTGTTAAATATGCCCACTGCGGGGCTAAATATCTTTTTCTGGCAAATTTCGCAATTTCCGGGGCACAATTCATTCAGCCCGGGTGAAGGTAATCCACATCGGATCTATTTTTCAGCCCATAGAATAGCTGCGGAATTTTAATTGGTGTCAAAATTTTACTCTAGGCCGAAATTCCGGGTAAAATTTCTACTATTCGGGTCAAGGTTCTTCTCCGAGTCATAATTCCACTCCGGGTCAATATTCAACTCTGGGTCTGAATTCCACTGGGGTCAAAATTCCACTCCGGGTCATAGCTCTATTCCCCAGGTCTAAATTTTACTCAGATATATTTTTTATTCGCATTAATGCCCATATGAACTATTATTGCTTATGTGGGTATTTACCTGCCCACGTTGTGTATAACTCTTTGTAGTGGAACACAGATTTGTCCGTTTTGCTGGTTTTACGTCAGTAGAATACCTTTTCTCATCTGCTTTAGTTCGAATTTTGTAACTTTCTTTCCGTAAACGTTCGTAGAGGAGTAGCTTTTTCATTTTTGTTAAGGTTGTTACATTTATTGAGTGGAATGGATTTTAGTTCACCAAGATATTGTTTTCAAAATACCTTCAGTTTTCCTATTTTTAATGTAAAAAAGCAATTTTTCTTGATTTACGTCAAATACAGAAACCCTATCATTAATTCCAAAGTTAGCTTAACAGTATTCCCCCTTAAAAAAAGTGGAAAATAAATCTGTTGGGCCTATCGGTACCTCATAAGGATATTTGTTCAATTGTCATTTTTTTCTTTAATTTTTGTTATTTCAACAAATTCTAGTGAATTTTATTGGTATATTTCGTCGAAATGTAGCAATAGTATGCCAAGTTCTAGGAATGCTGCTAAAACTTATCAAGGTTACCCACTCCATATCACCTCTATTTGACATACAGGGTGTATTGCATGAACGTAGAAAGCACCACGGTACGCGATAGGGGTACCGTAGGGATAGGGAGGTCGAGAGAAAAACAATCATATAGGACACTTAAGGGCGCACATGTCGGGAAATGCCCTGCTAATGTGGTGCTGTCTACGTTCATGCGATACACCCTGTATTGGACTACTTAGTTTGACAAATTTCATCAACTTAGTCCAATTTTACTGATTTGTCCCATTTGATCTAAAGTGTGCGGTTGAATTTCCGTACAGTCACAAGATGGAATATTGTTAGGCCTCGTGGAGATGTAGGGTCGCTCCACCTCTCCCTGCGCAATATTCTTTACTATTCATCTCAATTGTTTCGCCGTTTTCCGTCTGGAATCGGACTTATTTCGGTTGTAGTGTTAGCGTTGCAGGAGCCGAGCCCCATAGGCGGCGTACGCCTCGCGGCAGACGCTTCGCGTCGCGTAGGGCGTCACGCCGCGCGGCTCGCCGGCCAATCAAAAGCTAGGAATGTTAAAGGAATTCCCTTCTTGCGGAATGTCCGCGACTCTGACTCTGGAATATGGAATCCGATGGAAGAAAGCAAGGATATTCGCGAGCAAGAAAAGCGACGAGTTTGAATTTTTTTGGAATGGTTTCACCGTGATAATATTGGGAGACATGAAGGTATCAGAAGAGGTTGAGAATAAATATACAGTTGAGATCGTCATGTGGAAAATCACTTATTCTGATTTCCATTCAAGCTATATAAACCCAAAACAGCCCAAAGTACCATGTGAGTTGCAAGCCCCTGAGGGTTTTCTGAAATGACGATTCAGTCTGCTCGACATGAGTGCCACGCGTGTTGTCCACAACAGGCTGAAAAGCCAGGAATCTAGCCCGTAGTAGGCAAAACGCAAGGCACTCATGTCGAGCAGGTTGTATCGTCATTTCGGAGAATCCTCAGGGGCTCGCAACTCACATGGTATTTGGAGTGAAATTAAACTTAATTGGAAGGATTTTTCCCCCTTAAAATACGCATTTTTAAGCTTTGGAAAATGCCTATGTTATTAAATTTCAGGTTTCCAGAGGAGTGATATTTTTTAAATTGTGACAAAACTAAACTGAAAAGATCCTCTAAAGTAATTTCTCCGTTTCCGAACGGCATCGCTGGGCGGTAGTGGGTTAACAAAACGTTTCGTTGAGGCAACGAAGTCATTTTCTCCGTGTACCGTTGTTTAAAAGTGGATTATCGTTTTACCTTTGCGATTGCCTGAATTAACTCGGATGGCGGACTAATTACGGTCAGTCCTCCTAAATTACTGCGGATTTCGGAGGGCTTTCGTCGCATTATCACTGGATTTACCAACAATCGCAGCAAATTAATCGGAAATTTTCGGCAGAATAAGATAAAACAAATTGACTAACAAACGTGCGGAAAGACTTATTTTCTCCTTCCGGGAAAACTCGGGCGTTTTTCTCACTTTTCATATTCCGTTCGAATGTTGTTCCGCGTGTAATTTTTTCAGAACTTACCGAATTGGAAAGGTATTTGGGGTGGTATGTTCCCGATACCGCGTACGATACGGACAAATTGACTTTGTTGCCTCAACCAAACAGTTTTTTAATATAGCCGCCGCCAACCAGAATTGTTGTAATGACAATGTCACTTGATACACAGACAACTGTACTGGGTAAACAAGTCACGTTGTAACAATTAAAATTGTCACTACAACAGTGATGGTTCGCGGAGGCTATATTAACGACTCGTTTTGTCGAGGCAAATAAGTCATTTTCTTCGTGCATTCGGATACTCTAAGCGACCTTAGGCTTGGCGATTAGGTGAATCGCCCTCTGCCTCGCTCCACTCCGTAACATGAAATGCAAGTTCTCAAATTTAGTTCAATCTGATCATCGAGCAACGACGCAACCTGAAGTCTTTTTCCTTAACCGTAAAATCGAATTATTTGATTTTTTCTTTATAGAACAGCGCTTTAATACAGCTTGCGTGACTTAATGAAATGGTAACTAATTACCGTCCTTTCAGTTGAAATGGTAACTCAATTTTCGTTATTAAATGAGCCAGTGGGCCGCACTTAGGCCCCTCTGACAGCCGTACGCCGCGGTAGATTTCCCTCGCAAAGAGTATAAATATCGGTATCAGAAGTTATAGTTGGAGTTTGGCTCGATTTCAAGTCTTTCGATGAACGTCTCTCATTCAATAGCAATTTCGGACTGTGAAATGTGGGCTCATAGGCGCGGGAAAACGCTCTATCTCCTCGGGCCCCATACAGAATGTCGTAACTCCATTGGTCGCTTGAAAAAAGGTCATCTTCCTCTGGCCCCCGAAGAACATTCTTAAAACGCTATTCATTACGACTGACTCTTCCGGACCCCCTGCAATTATTCACCCAACAACAAAGAGCTCAGGTTACCTTAAGAATTTAAATGCGGTCTAAACAAGGCCTTAGCCCAAAGCAAGAACTTAATAAAAATACTCGATTTTATTAAATCTGCCGATTTCCCTATCGGGAAAGTGAAAAGCTCCTACAGCAGGTACAGCAGGGACCCGCTGCGGGACTAGGTCATCTCCAAGAAAGGACTTTGCGTCCAACCTAGTGGTGCGCCCCCACTTAATTTCATCACCGAATCTCTTGAGCCTAAATCCGATTATCTTTAGGAATATCTTAAACCATAACAACCCAGAGTATGTGAAGTGAAATTTAGCTTTAGAGAAATTGAAAGGATTTTTCCCTTTAAAATACGCAATTTTAAGCTTTAGAAAATGCCTAAATAATGAAGTTTCCGGTTTCCAGATGGGTGATATTTTTTAAATTGTGAACAATGCTGAACTAAAAAGATCCTCTAAAATAAATTTCTCTGTTTCCGTACGGTATCACCGGGCGTTATTGACGAAACTGCGGGTGTCTTATAGAAAGGTTTGGTACGCTTAGTAGACCACGAAATCGAGTTTATATCGCCCGTAACGCGCATCGCCATATTTTTCACGATTAATTCCCATTTAAATCGATCGGCCGTCAATATGTCACATTCTCCGACTGGACATCTGTATTTAGCGCGCTCCGCGAAGTATGAAAAAAATAGGGTGTCCCTCCCCAGCACCCCACTCCCACGTTTTTACCTTTTGCCCCTCCCCACTTGTTACGTCTATGGATGACCGCTTCCCCACGAACGTATTCTCTGTGATTTGTGTGCTCGCGTCCGTAAATTGATAACGGGAGCTGTTGAGTGACATGGTCCTTGTAACGTTTGCACTTGATCCTCCCTCGCTCTTGCTGATCTCACGTCGAGTGGAATGCGCGCTCGCGAACCGACTAGTGGCTGCTTTTAAAAGAGCCCAGTCCAGCGTATGGCCCGGTTGTTTTCAGTTGAATCGAGTTCGAATGAAGGTTATGGCTGGAGATAAGCCGCCACTGCTAAAATCGGAGCTCGCTCGCAAACAACCCTTTTTTTTCTTCTTTGCGCGAGGTTGCTTTATTTTTTTAAAGGCCGTGTTAAATTCATTGCATTTCCCGAAGCAGGCCCAACGTTCCAAGACCCAATTCACCTTAACCGAACTTGGTCTATTTATCGTAGCCACACCCAACTTGACTCCATCCAGCTAATCTAGATCACACAAGATCCCATCTTACTAGTGTTAGACCCTACCTGACCCAAACAGATCTGTACATCAACTAGATCGATCTCTAGCTGGACCCAACTAGACCCACTCATCTAACTAGACCCATCTAACCAGACCCGTCTATCTAGACCCTTCTAACTAGACCCTTCTAACTAGACCCAACTAGACCCACTCATCTAACTAGACCCATCTAACCAGACCCGTCTATCTAGACCCTTCTAACTAGACCCATCTAACTAGACTCATATCTCACTTGACCCATCGTACCCAAACCCAAATAGACCTAACCTAGCCAGATGGAACCTGACTAGACCTCCCTGAACAGACCTTACCCAGAGGTAAGGTCTGTTCAGAGAGGTCTATAGTCAGTTTAGTATTCGTGTTCGAGGTATTTCGCAATAATTAGTTACGGCTAAAATTGAGTTGGTTCAAATATGTCAAAGTGACCCGGATTCGAGCCTTTACCCTACCATACCTACAACCCAACTAAACTTAGGCTATGTACGTACAACACCTTTAAGTCAGGGGCTAACGCTTCGCAAGACAGCTGGAAAACTTTCGGTGCTTAGCTTCGCGCAATGAATCAAAAATAATTACACTTTGTCCTACAACGCGCAGAATTTAGTTGCGGTGATGATGCATTCCCCAACGGTGAATTTTTAGCTGTGCATCGGTCGTTTTACTTTCGCGTCAGAGGTGGCAGCAGAAGCCACTTCTTTGTATCCTAGTTAATGGTCAAAGTGAAGGGGTATTTTTCCTGGAGGACCGGGCTTGAAGGTAACATCGGAAACCGATATCGGCAGTGCATTGATCCGATCAATTTGATCGGGCTTGTTGTTGGATGGTTATTTATTTTTGGTCGCTGGCCGGCAGGTATATTCATATCGGCGGCCGCGGCTAACTTTGTTGAGGAGCTCCGCTCGTCTTTTGAAATTCGATCGCCCTCTCAAAAGCGTCCGGAGTAAATGCGTTATCGGAAATGCAGCACGGCCATCCTAACTGATGTTGACCTACTTGGCCTCAGCGACGCGCGGTTTAAACTCGGTTTGTCGCAAGACTTGATGACATTTTTATAAATCCTTGAAATCACTTATGTTGAGAAAATACCTTGTGTTTTTTTCTCTAATTTTTGTGAGTACCAAAAAAGATTATCGTAACCTCAATGTCGTAACGCTAAAAAACAATAAAAAAAATTAGTAACAAAAAATATAGTAACAAAAAAACACTAGTAAAATAAAAAAAATAGTTGTAAATAGTAGTAAAAAAAATAGTATAAAAAAATAGAATAAAAAAGGAAAATGTTCCGCGGAAAGGAAAATGGCAAAAAAGAGAGGTGGTGGGTAGGGGGGTGTGGGGGGACGTTCGGAGGAAAGAAATGGTGGGGAAACCTTTTTTTTCGCAAAAAAAAA
>Ga0058701_10002114_pt1 | contig 14815 bp, 9 predicted proteins | sample AgamicOrMae_FD_97039 | JGI IMG/M metagenome (GOLD analysis project Ga0058701, IMG submission 97039) | Agave microbial communities from Guanajuato, Mexico - Or.Ma.e | ecosystem: Host-associated > Plants > Phyllosphere > Phylloplane/Leaf | place: Guanajuato, Mexico | collected 2012-06-04
ATGTAATTTGGGGTGAGTTTTGTAGCTCGGCAATGTCCTGTAGCTCCGCTTGCACAAATGGCACATTACCAGCGACTTCACTAATCGCGATGACCGCTTCCTCTTGGTTCATTTCGCTGAAGGACCTGGTTCATCAATACTCTTCTCCACAGCCTGCAATAATAAAGGGAGGAGGTAAAAAAAAACAGTCCAAGATGCACGGGAATTTTACGTGGCAACCATCCTGTTGATGAAATGTGCCGAAAACAGTACAAGAGGGTTGCCGTAACCTAAGCTCACCTCGCTTGCTTCGAAACAATCCACATCAACGTCCAAAGATCGCCAAAATTCACTGCCTAAGGACGAGTCAGATCCTGTTTCTTGGCCCAATTCTTCCAAACCTTCCATTTTTATAGAATAATCAATAAAAAAATACGGAAAACCTTGGCAAACGAAAACGCAACCAAATCGCAAGCACTGGGAAGAGAGAGAGATAGAGATAGCACCGCCAGAAATGATCGACTCGCCGGACAACTTTCTAGCGCTACTATACAGGAGGGCGGTGCATCGATTCCGCCGACAGCTCAACGGAGGTTTCTCGAAGCAACATCTCCAGTTCTTTCTTTCCTCCATGGTTTCGTGGGACGAAGGTCTACTTCAGCAGCTTAAGTCACAACAATAACTACAGGCCTTTCGAGTCATTCGTCTTGCAACATGGACGTATGAGAGGCCATAACGACAAGGCGAAACAATTGGGGTACTTGCAAAATGCCGTCTCGGTAAAACGAAGATCGTCAGAATGTGGCACTGTCCTAAACTTCTTTTTGAATACAAGACCACACTCCTTTTTTCCCTGTTGCATGAGCGTTTTAAAGTCTTGGGTCCAGTTCGATATTGATTTCTTCTCAAGAATCTAATATTTATCCCAAACTGACCGTTTCAAGGAGTAATCGAACTCGATCTTGATTCCGAGTGTTGTACGTTCGGTGGGCTGTGCTGGCTTCCGCGTCTTTAAGCGTTGGCGTGTAGTTGGTTGCTGTGTTTCCTGATTAATGTCTGACACAATGTCGGCGGCGTCCTCGTCTTCTTCGAAATTTCTGAACTCTTAAATTTGCAAATGGTTGCCTCTCTGACGGAAAGGCCGAAACCGTTCGGCCCGGGCTCTGCATGTTCTATTTGTAACTCCGAACATTGACTTCGGTCTTCAAGAATGGCGATTTCCTCAAGGCTCTTTTCCCTAACGAGGTCCGTTGTCATGACTGGCGCTGGTCGTACACCTAACGATGGACAATGTCCGACTTTTTCTGACACAGGTGCATGAAGGTTACTTCTTGTGAAGGTCAAAACGAATCTACTTTTATCATCTCGCAACAATTCCACGGTATGGTTTTTTTTTCAGATTGGTTGTGCTCTTTGCGTTGCTCAAATCATCGACCCAAACAACGCTGTTGTAATGATTTCCCGTATAGAATCAGGAGACTAGAATACTTGCAAAGTGCGCGTGGGGGTTACCGAGGACAGCGCTTTGGGGATCGACGATCCGTTCACATTGTATGCAATAATTTTCATCTCATGCATTTCCGAAAGAGCGATAAGCGTGTCAAACTCACCCCAGTCTTTACCGCACGCGACATATCTTGTATATGCTCAAATTTTATCCTCAATATTTGAAACACGTTGAAGACGCTTGCTATAGTCCTTGCAGCCTAACATGGTGCATGCCAGTCGCGCTCAGCGCGTGTCACCGTTCGCACCGATCCGCGAGAGTTGTCTCCATAACTCTTGAAATTTCAAATACTGTCTGGAATAACATTAATTCACACTTTTACAGCAAAATCAAGCACAAAAGTGCGTTTTTATCGGTCGATGAAAATATTCGGTGCGCTAGGTTAGGCTGCAACGACTATATCATAATAGGAAGAGTCGTCGGCAAAAGCTGACAACTTCGATTCGTGGAGACGGAGTCGGTGTTTCGCTAAATGAAGGGCAACTTCTCTCCGCAACTGATTGTGCCCGGTCTGTTCATCTTAGAGCTGGTGCACCAGTGAGTGGTACATACAATGTCCGCCTGCACCGGAGATTATCAGTTGTTTCATGTGGTGTCTTTTCGTGTGGACCGAATCGATGGAGCCGACTTTAGCTTGCGATACCTTTTTCAGTATATTCTCAGGACCGGCGTTCGGTAGTGTATTACGCAGGTTGTACATATACTCTTCGTGTGATTTTGACGTAGCTCAAGGGGACAATACTTCCGTTAACGAGGAGCACGTTACTCGACTAATTGGTGAGTGCATTGGGTTGAGCAAAGACTTTTCTCTATCTAGGCCCTCATTGGCCAAGGCAGACTTCATTTTCGGAGGCGAACAAAGATGGTCCTCACTATCAGGCATTTTGTCCCTTAAACGAGAAGAAAAGCATTCCTGATGGGCTGCCGTCGGTTGAGTCGGCTTTACCTTTCTCCGTTTATCCCCGGGGGGTTTGAGATTGTGAAGGGTAGGTTTTGCATCCGTCGGCCCCTCGAGAGGCGTCAAAACACCATTTTAAAGAAATTTGCTGGTTAACCTCATCCAGGAAATCGCCTTTTCTGGAGTAGAATTTGTTGTAAGGATGGCGGCCCATATTCACTTTTTCTGTCCATTTTCAACCCTCCAAAGCTTTAACTGCTACTAAATCCTAGATGGAATTTTCGTCATGGAACTTACAATACCAGTCGGCTGTCATAGCCTTTCCGGCTGTTACTTCTAGGATGTATTGAATCATAGTTGGGACATCCCACTCGGGAAATTTGAACGGAGGTCCTGAGTTTGTCTCGATTTGCAATGAAATAAGAGCTATCCGAGTAACGATCGAGTGAAATTAAGAATGCTGGGGCGTGAGATAAATCAAGTCCAGGGAAGAACAGCCTTCCGGATGAAATGGGAGTTTTCCTAAAAGGGAATGCCTACCGAGTTCATTCAATATTTTCCCAAATAAGTTGGCGATATGTTTAAGAAATGAAATAAAACGACCAGAAGGGCAGTACAAGTAGTGGGCCTGTTTCCCATAATTGATCAACCTTCTCTATTCTTGTTAAGGCTCCTGGTGATTTCTGATCAGTTACGCTAAAATCATTTTTACACAACCTTTGTTTTGGTAACTTACATGGCACCTGAAACATATTTTTGCGTTTCTTTAAAACAATTAGTTTTTTTATGAAACTGCAGTCATTTTTTAAAGAACAAATTTACAAGATTTACCCATGTAGTTGGTAGAACATCATTAGTGAGCCGGAAGCGTTGCGTTTAACGTGTGCACAGTTGTATGCGCATTCAAGTGGATTAGTCACATCTCATAAGCGCACAGGAGTGTACTAAACGCGCGTTTGAATTGTGACTTACAATGTAGTTGTGCAGTTTAGATGGGGTTACGGTGTTCTGCTTGGATTATAGTAATACGGATGAAAGACTGGTGTGGGGCCTTATAACATCTCAATTGGCAAAGGATTTTGACAACTAAAGAACACTATACTATTTGACCTAAAACTATGTAATTTGTGTAAATACATCTAAACGTGCCTTGAATCGGGTCGGAAGACCGTTCACCGACTCCAAGTTAAAGATCCACTTGCTGCCAATAACATTTTGGCCTTTAGGTCTCTCAACTACTTCAAAAGTATTCTGATACCTCATATTTTCGAGTTCAGTTAGCATTGCATCCCTCCATTCCTCTGCAAGATCACTTTCAAGTGCCTCAAACGCATGAGTCGGGATCTCAATATCCAGCCCGTCAGAACCCACCTTTTCACAATAAGCATACTTCTTGGGTGGTTTCCTCTCCCTTGTAGAAGTCCCAATCTTTCACCCTCATTTTCAACTAACTCTTCTGCGTTATTGTATTCCAAGGCAGCCTCTCCTACCTGGCTATTCTCCCTTGTTCTTTCCTTTGGGGTAATGTTTCCTGCAACATCCTCTCTATATTTGTATTTTGATTCATACCGTCATCAACCAGATCTCTTTCTGATACAACCTCTCCTACCCGGATATTGCCTGCCGGGACGGGTGGAACCTGTAAATCTCCAGTTAACTGTGTATCTTCTTCAGACTCAACATCAAACCATTCAAATACATATTTGGGTTTCATGATCTCTTCCTCTTTAATGCAGCTCTCATCTAATGACACTTTCATGGGAAAAATCGTTTCAAGAAACTCAACATCCCTGGATGTAATGACACTAGAATTCTCCCAACTCCTCATTCTGTAACCTCTGTTTTTCTCAGCGTAGTCAAGCATAATCCGTAGAATTCGAAAATGTAACTTGTATTGACCTTTGAACCCGTTCACAGCGCGCTTAGCCCGCTTTTAACGCGCAGAAATGGAAAAAAGGTACTTTTAGGTTACCAAACTTCCATGCTTAGGGTTAAACCACCCGGCGACTAATCGTAAGGGCAAGAGAATTATCTGATAGCCCACCGAGTGTATTCCCTGCGTTAAAACCCATGTGGGGGTTCTGTTTAACCCGAAGCACACCATACTCGTGATTTTCCGACGACTTCAGTAGCGTAAATTTACCCCTTTTGGAAAGGTCGTATATCGGGAAATAACCGACTAAAAAAAAGGTGAAAAAATCGATGATTGGTAAAAAATAGTGTACAATACTTCCGCGCAAGCGCGGGTACTGTAGCTCTTCTGGTTCGCTCACAATTTGGACTCAAACTTTGGGTAGGAGCGAATCGATTAGGGAATTTATTTGCTTATTTTGGTTACCAACACGGAGACCCTGCTCCTTGTCTATTAGCGTTATGGCCCGGGGGGTGGATGGCCCTGCTTGTGCGTCGTCGTCCTGGGAGTGACCTTCTCCTGCCACGTATAAAGGCATCTGTTTAAAAAAGAAATACAGCCTTTGTTGTAAAAATGGAGGTCAAATAAAAATAAGTATACAGAATGTAACCTTACCTCCGGTGTCAAAACCACCCCCTCCCGGTCACTTTTCAGGAGTCCGTTTTTGTAGCGATACAGGAAATAAACTTTGCACTTATTAATTAATCACACACTGTATATTACGTAATTCATTCGTAGTGAATAATACTCTTGGAATAGCTTTAAATTTAATATGGGTTTCTCTTTTGGGTTGTTTTTTTTTCCAAAACAGAGATTAATTCAAACCAAATTTGTGGTATGGAGATAAAATATAAGAAAATAGTTTGCCGAAAACTGGGTTTTGTTTATTCGGAAATAACATGCCCTTCTTTGCCTTGGCTTGAAGTTAAGTATCAGTTCTGATATCATGTAAGACCTGACATCCGAATGTTTTCATGAAATCCAACTCACTGAATCAGTTTCTTACCGAACCATACTTCATATGGAATTGCCTTAATAGTTGAACAAACACACCTGTTCATTATAAAACAAGCTGTATTCATGGCTTCCCCCAGAACCTGTCATCCATACCTGACTGCAAAAGCATACATCTTGTCATAGTTTGAAGTTGGCCATTTAACCTCTGAAACACCATACTGTTGTTCAGTATATGTCATGGTTAACCTACGAGTTACACCTTCATCAGCCAAAAACCTGACCAAGGAGCCTGAAAGGTACTCACCCCGTTATAAGCCTGAAGGCTTTTCAGTTTAATTCCTTGTTGACATGCTACGTTGTCGTCGTCGTCCCCCTTACCTACGGCTTTTCGGGAGCTGCCGTGAGGTAGAGCCGTGTTGTGTTGGATATTGTCGGCGTCTCCTCTAAGGGAGAGAGATCGACCTCTCTCCCCATAAAATCAATGAAATAAATTTTTAGCGTATTCTTCAAGCAATACATCTGCTTTAGTGACACCTTTATCCGTCGGCCCAGCAATGAAATACAGATTTTTTTCTCTCAAGTAAGGTTTGGTGTTAGAGAAAATTAGGCAGTGTTAAGTAGTTTATTAAGTTAATGATATAGTTGATACACGAAATTTTATGTGGTATATTAACCAAACGCGAATAAGTACCAGCGATTTAATGTTTGAATATCGATACCCAATCTTATTGCCTCTTATCCCATGAATCGGTATTTATTCGTATTATTATTGGTATTTATTCGCGTCACAACAAATATAACGTTCCAACACGAAGGACTCGACACTTTCTTGGCATGGACAAATCTATTGTGCCACACCCCTCCGGAAACAACTTTATTAGCAGCAGGTTTGAATCTGATGTGTTCATCAGATGCCTTAACCTCACTGTTAACATTGAACTAGCAGTCCCAAAGGTATTGTCCGGTTCTGGTTGTGCAATAAGGCGGTGGCCAATGTATTTCCCTATAAGGCGGAGCCTTGTTGGACGAGCAGAACCGGACAATACCTTTTGGACTGATAGTACCATTCACAAGAAGCTACATACATGTCACCCTCAGCTAGGCTTTTACAACAAACTTCATCACCATCAAGCACTGAGCCCTTGCCATTCTCAATTTTGAAAAGAAAAAAAAACCTTCTTATTTAGCTCACGGACAGACCGTAAATTGTCATCCAAATCGGGCACGATATGGAACTCTTCCGAATTGATCACATAACTTCCATTTATGTTTGACGTCTGCATGCTGACTTTACCTGCTCCAAATATTTTCACTTTCCTCCATTAGCAGCAGCAGCATGTACAAACCCTGTCACATTTGGATTAAAACCCCAAAAAAGTTCTCTGTATCGGGTCATATGTTCTGTTGCCCCGCAATCAATAACCCACTGCCCTCTGTTTTTATCACGCTCACTTTTCACACACAAAGCTATAAATTTCTATTCAATGACGGCTGCACCCACTTTTGCACATACTTCTCCTACAGACTGATCACCTGCTCTTTCATTATTTTCACTGTGGACATCAGCTTTTGCATATCTGGATTTGCCCGCTACTTGACGTAGAAAAAGAAGAAAAATTCGCCATGGTAACGAAACAGATTTCAGATTTGCTCGGTGTGTTGAAAGAACTTACGATCGCCTTAAGTTAAAGGACAAGCAATCGCGAGATATTTCACGGTTCTTGCCTCTGTTAAAAGTGTTTGTTGTGTACAACTCCTCCTTCAACAAACTCCTTTCACATGGATTCTACCTCGGCGTTAACTTGATTTTGCGAGATCTTGACGGCCTGAAGCTTGCGCTGCCAAACTCCAGCGCTGGAGGTGCTTGCTTGTCGCCGAGAAGTTCGCCGGCGAGGTTTGTCGGGACGCCTTTCAAGAGAGCCATTGCAATCGTCGAAGACGCAATCGAGTTTTTCGATTACCTGCGAGGTTTGTATGGCCCCAGGTTCATAAAACTGGGCTTGGGGATCGGTACAGACGATCTGCAGAAAAGACGCGGTCCGCTTTCCTAAAGTCTGGGTGCAAAGTTTCACCTTCATTTTGGCGCAACCTTGTGTTTCTGGGTCAAAGGTGACAGCCTAAGGAAAAACTTTTGCTCCTACTCGAAAGCCTAGACCAAGTGCACCCTCTTAACAACTCGTAAATACGACCCTTCTGTTCTCGCCTCTTCTTCTCCCAGCAACCACTCCGTAGATTGTGCCTCCTGAAAGTTGTTCCTCGGGCACTTGAACAAAAGCGGGATGTCGAACAGAATAAAGATTTTTTCCCATTGACACCGGAATGGTTTTCTGCACTGGCTTGCTTCATCAGGCGTTTCATCGGTGAGGAATCTTCTGCCCCGGTCGAACACCGTAACTGCCATCGTGAAGCCTGCGTTCTGGACGCAGGCTTCAACTTCGTCAGGATTCGGCATAGATCCGTCGTGGAGATGGAGTAATGCACGGACTAGTGGCTCCTGGTATCTTGAAACGTTTTCGCAGTCCTGGCACCCCAATGAGCACCTCATTCGCCAGGACGGCCGACCGCTTTCCGTTCCCCAGGTCCGCGAAACCGTCAACAAGATCCGTGACGGGAGTGCAGAGGAGGCATGTCTTCAGGAACATCTCGTCAAACATGACGATGACCGTCCGATCGACCGGATCCAACAGGTCGGCTTCCCTCTATCGATGGATCGGTAATGAATACAAGGCTTGAAGGGGACGTTTTTCGAAAGGCGTTCCAGCGTTTTGATGGGGGAAGGCGAAGGTACGCATTCAAGAATGTTTATGGTCTTGGCCTTCTCTTGAAGAGGCTCACCTCCAAAAACTTCTCGTTCCTGGTCCATCGCCGTCCTTTCGATTTTCTCCGTCGGTTACGGGCATCTCCCATCACTAGTTCAGCTAGGGGCAGTGAGGTGAGGCGTTGGAGTAGCAGATCAAAGTTCTGCATCCCCATGAACTTTCTGAGGGGTTTCTGTGAACCGTTTAGGTGTGTCTTCTTCCTGTACGTAGTCAGGAGCTCTGCTCAAAGCCGCTGTTTGACAGAAGTCATGGTGACTATGTATAAATCGAGGACTGCCAAAAGCTCCTTTACTGATTTTCTTCAGCGATCTACAAAAACAAAAGTATGATTTTAATTTTTAAAATTTACTCAGTAATACGTATTTGAAGATGTAAGAAGTTTAGCCCTGCATATATCCTAGCTTAAGGATTTTCTCTGTTTTTTATTTCTTGTTCTTGAGCTTTCTGGTTTTCGTAAGGCACAGCGACATCCAAGGTGTTAAGATAGTCCAGTTGGCAACATTTCATTTTAAATAAACCACCCTTCTCATGGCGATATCCATAGAGGCGTGGATGTCATTATGGATGTGCCACAGAGGCCCTACAGTAATAAATATGTTTTAGTATGGCAGAGGAGGCTCAGATATTCATACCCGAGGGAGAAATATGGATTGTTCTATGATAGGTCTAGTAGTAAGTGCGGCAAGTACGTACCTCCTTCCTCATCCACAAGTGGAGCACGAGGTGGGATTTTTAATGCTGCATGATTTGCAGCCTGAGGGAGGCACTCAGATATAACGGTACCGGTACACATCAGACATTCTGTGAGAAAAAAAAGTTTTCAAAAGTTCATCAAAGCAACACTTTGCTTTGATGAACACAGAGAAGTCCAAGACATGGTTAGACAAAAAAAAAGAGAGCAATTCCGGATATTTAATATGACGAAGTATTCTTGTTTCACTGTCATGTTTACATTTTAATTTATTTTTTCATTAGGTTTTAATTTTTGTATGCTCTGTGACAACCTTTTCTTATTATTACGTTTATTTTGTATACATTGCTTCTTACTGTTATTGATTATTTATGGGGCTGATAAGGCACATACTGTTTGCGGTTGAAGGGACGTTTGCTAGCTTTTGCCAAAGGTAGTCGAAATTTACGAGTATATTATAGGCTAGATAATTACGAGTATATCTCGTATATTATAGGCTTCAACAAGGCAATCATAATCAGTTATTTACAACCGGTAGCCTAGGAAGATACTGTAACGAAAGTGTTACAGGTGGTTACAGGTAACGAATCGAAGGTGTTAGATTTGATTGCACCGTCTTGGCATCAGCAGTTCATGAAAACAATCAGAGGGTGTTGTTTCACTCTTACTCGCTTCAGGCGTGACTATTACGTCATTCCAGCTAATGTCAGGAAGGCAGAGTTTCATCTGCCCTTCCTTCGACTAGAACAACTGTTCCACACTTTACACTGAGCTATGACACTGAACTGTGTTCGCTTTATTGCAGGTGCTAAAAAAATAGCACGTTATGAAGCAAAACATCAGGATGTCCAGGATTCATACCTGAATCGATTCGTTGAGTCCTCATATGATGATGTCTTAAAAGGGAATGAAAAAAGAAAAAACAACATTCATGAACTTGTTTGCGAGTAAATTCAACGAGAAAATGACCTAAAATGCATTGGTCTTTAGGAACGCTTAGAAATCAGGTCAGTTGTCAATTAAAGTATCAAGTGGTGTTCGAAAAACATGCTTACATGTTCGTTGTGTTTCGATGCATGCGTCGACGTAGAGAGAAGTATTTTCTGCTCAACTGGTGATCTGCTCCAATTTTCTTTTCTTTTAGCCGATCGGATGAATTCTTCACTTAACATGAGGCAAGTACCCATTTCGGGTCCAACCGTTTCCTATCGATTTAGATCTATTGTCATGTTCTAACAGCCACAGCTTGTAATAGGTACTTGGTTTGACTTGACAAGAGACTTTCGTTTACAATTGCTCTATAATCATGCTCTTTATTAGTTATGCTGAAGTCATAGTGTAAAAAATGTTGCTGAGTACCTATACCTGATACCAACCATAGTTCCTCCATCGTTCCATAATTGGAAAAGGAGTACGGCTGGTTTTTTGCAAGGTCCCTGAGAATATATTAACGATAAGTTCTACAGTAGCCTATTTGTTCAATGGCCTTTTAATCATTTTTAATGTAGAATGTTTGAGCGGAGAGAGTGGCGGAGCGTGACGCCACCACTCCACTCGTCTGCTCGTATAAGAGGATTTTACTCTGAAATTTTAGAGTTTTGTCTTTCACTGTCTTCGATAGCAATTTTGAAAAGTAACTTCTTAATACTCTTGCCGAAACTCTTAAATTATTCGACACGTTTTGTACGATATCACCGGAACATTTCCCGATGTGGAAGTAATGGCGGTTGTACTTGTATCTGATAAGGGGAGATAAATGATAAATATACAAAGAGTAATAGCAAACGTTAAACATGTAACTTTATCAAAAAATCTAACTAAATAAATTAACTTGGCCAGCGACAGAAATGGACAGTCATCTTAACTTGACGGTTAAGAAACCTTTTTGAACTGGATGGTTAATGCTTAAAGGTACCGATTTGAAGAAAACATTTAAAAAAAGGTATCAGCTGTATGTCGACTATGGCTCAATCACGCAGGTTGACTAAAATCGGACCGTAACTATCGTTTAAATTGGCCCGAACAGATATGACCGAGACCTTTTTCAAAAACCACTTTTTGGGCGTTCTGTTAGTGGATCTCCAAACATGTAAATCCGTCAAAATAGCGAAATTAAAATTTCAACCCATGCCAAGACTTTCCCTGTCGCAAAAATACAAACGGAGCATACGTACCTCTGTGGAGTTTCGCTCCCTGTTGAGGTTAGAGAAGGGGGGGGGCGAATCCGGCACCCTAATGGCCGGCCTCTGCAACCCGACAACCGACTCATGGTCGTCGGATGCCGGGCAGGCGCGCGGGGCGCCTCCCCGCGCGCTTTCAATGGTACCCCGCGGGGCAGTTCTTGGTGCAGCCACCGCAGCTGCCAAACGCCAATTTGGAAGTGTGTATTTTACTTTCCAGACACTACGGCGACCGCTGCCACTAAAGTTAGTGATGCGACCGTGTCTGGAAAGAGAATAATCCGAATCAGTAACCTTGTACAGGGTGATATGTCCTGCATTTAGCAGCCTAAAACAGGCGGATGCACTACATCGAGCTAACCAAAAGGTGCAAAGTATCAAAGAACTTATATTTAGAAATGTACCGTTTGGCCTTAAAAACCTTTTAAATGGATTATGGGCACTTCTTTTAAATGGTATCGTACTTGAAGTGCTTTTCCTTAGAAAGAGATAATTGGTAGATAAGAAACAATATGATTTCAACTACCGATGACTCTAACATTAGAAATTTTCGGGGTAACTCTAACCTTACAACTTTTCTCGTAACTTACGGCTATTCACGTGCGGCAACAAAGTGAACCCAAAAACCTGAAAGCGAAATATATTGTTGCTATCATATATCCTCGCGTTGTTGCAAAATTAAAATGCGCTGAGCGACAAAATTAAAAAACGTGAGGCTGAGCCACGCCTCACGAGTTGACTGCGCCCTTTTCACATCATATTGAGATAGTGATTTTCGACACACTGCACCAAGACGTTTCTGGCAGCAAAATCTTTCTCTCTCATTTTTCGGGTTATTTCCTCTTCATAACCGGGCTCTGTCTCCTCCCATAACCTACGTTGTTTTAGGGTGGCTTGAATTCTCACTTTCCACTCCAAATAATTATCGTAAGTCTGGACATTTAAGTTAAAACAGAGTACACGCACAGGCCGTTCTGAATCAGACGTTTTTTCCCATTTCAAGGTTTGCTGCAGTCGCTCGTCGCGGGTTCCACACCGTCGTAACTGCTGACTTTCGTTCTCAGTTGGTCGGTTCGAAAAATTAGCTTTGCTATTTAGGGTTTATATTTCAAATGCAAAGATACGGACAAGGATAGGAATTGCTCAGCAGAAAATTCACCTGAGCAAGTTCATCGTGTTATATTGTTCTTATATCGCCCCCCCCCCCTTTGTTTTCAGTCCCGGACAGTTACTGAAGCGATTATCGGTTGTTGTATTTTACGCAGTCATGCCAACAACGTGAAAATAAACTTCACTCCCGTCCAACTAAACAGGGATATTCTAGATAACACTACAACAGCAAAAGAACTATCGACCAAGTTAAAATCTACTTTTTTCTAAGCAGATCGCGTTGGCCTCAAAGATGTTTATTTCCTATCAGGCATTTAGGTAAATGCCTGACAGGCAATACACGTCCTTAAGGCCAACGCGATCTGCTTAGAATAAAGTCATCAAGTATCTAGCAATTTTTCCCGTAACTTTTAACATACATATTCTCTGTCCTTTTCCTTATATGTATAGAAATAACATGTCATGGATTAAATCCTTGCATCATACCTAGGAAAGATTGCATTCAATTAGAAACTTTTCACTTTTTAAGGAATCCTTGGATTCGTTAAAAATAAAGACGCGTGCAGCATTTTGCGGAAATCAATACCTAAAGTGTCAGGGCTATTAAATCGCAAAATCAGCTCAAATGATTAACAAAGAAGTTTTAATTTCAATCAAAAATAAGTTGCACAACTTAATTATCATGTAGATATTAATGTTTGAAAAAATCCATGAAGAAATTAAAAAATCACATAAAAAATCACATTTAAAAGGACAGTCTCAAAGTTTTCTAAAACATTATATTTAGGAACTGTTAAAAATACTTTACAAGTCATTCATGGCAGTACGGGGCCGTTATAACCTTCAAATTGACTTATCACATGTTCAGTACAAGATAAATGGGGGGAAATGCAATAAGCACTATCAAAAGAATTTTTAAAAGGTCCGATTTTCGAAAGGGTAACCGTTGAAGTTACTTTTGTGTTAAAGTAGGGGTACCCTAGCTTTGACTTAGAATCAACAGATTGATTTTGTATCGATTTGACAAAATCACAGAAGAAATTAAGGTTACTCTAGGACTAAAGAGATTTGCTCAAGTTCACGCAGGAATTTGAACAGAGTTCTCTGAGTGGCCTTAACTGTATCCGGGAGTTTTGCGAACTCGATATCTAGTATAGTCAAGAAATTCTGCTACACATACGGATACCGGACATCGAAGACGTAGTACGCTGCCTGAAGAAGCGCAACTGCCCGCCGCGCAGTTACTGGCGATGACAACTCTATCTTCTTGGAGTCGATTATTAAGTAGCACTGCGACAATTCTTCGGACCCCATGCACAGGACAAGACGCGGCGCCTCGTCGATGTCTTTGGGCTGGAGAGCCTCCAAAGACGCAAGAGGCTGCAAACAACAGAGATAAAAATTAAATATTCTCCAACCAAAATTTCCCGATAACAATAATTTTTTTCCAGAGTACCTGCGAGGTTTGTATGGCCCTAGGTACATAAAACTGGGCTACGATGAGGTCATTAATCTCGACATTGTCGGGCGAATTCCCGTAATCCCATTTCGCAGGTTTGCCTTCCTGGAATTGGGAGGCGGTCACAAGTAGGCCGTCTTTCATTGACACTTTAAGGGTGTCAGGACTAGCCGGGGCATGGTTGGCGAGCCTGATGGGACCCGCTAGGAATGCTGGAACATCCTTTGATAGGGATGTTGTGGATACCCTATGTTTGTGCACTTCCGGGGAAGGCCCCCGAATTTCGACAACCACTCCGAAAGGAACTTTACTGACGATCTGCAGAAAAGACGCGGTCCGCTTCCCTAAAGTCTGGGTGCAAAGTTTCACCTTCATTTTGGCGCAACCTTGTGTCTCTGCGTCAAGGTGACAGCCGAAGGAAAAACTTTTGCTTCTGCTCGGAAGCCTAGACCTCTTAACAACTCGTAAATCTGACCCCTCTATTCTCGCCTTTTCTTCTCCCAGCAACCACTCCATAGATTGTGCCTGCTGAAAGTTGTTCCTCGAGCACTTGGACAAGTGCGGGATGTCGAACAGAATAAAGATTGTTTTCCATTGACAACGCAATGGTTTTCTGCACTGGCTTGCTTCATGAGGCGTTTTATCGCTGAGGAATCTTTTGCCCCGATCGAACACCGTAACTGCCATCGTGAAGCCTGCGTTCTGGACGCAGGCTTCAACTTTGTCAGGATTCGGCATAGATCCGTCGTAGAGATGGAGTGATGTACGGACTAGCGGCTCCTGGTATCTTGAAGCGTTTCCGCATTGCTTGCACCCCGATGAGCACCCGATTCTAAATGTCGGCCGACCGCTTTCCGTTCCCCAGGTCCACGGAACCGTCAACAAGACCCGTGACGGGAGTGCAGAGGTGGCATGTCTTAAGGGACATCTCTTCAAACATGACGATGACCACCCGATCGGCCGGATCCAAGAGCTCGGCTTCCCTCTTGCGATGGATCGGTAATGAATACCAGGCTTGAAGGGGACTTTTTTTCCAAAGGCGTTCGAGCGTTTTGATGGGGGAGGCGAAGGAACGCATTCAAGAATGTATATGCTCTGGGCCCTTGAAGAGGCTCACCTCCAAGAGCTTCTCGTCCCTGGTCCACAGGGCTGCCAGGTCCCGCGATTTATCGCAATTTGGGCGACTTTTTTTTGCGCTTTGCGACTGGTCGCAATTTGGGCGATTTTTTTTATTTTAAGCGCGATTTTGGGCGATTTTTTACTATAAAAAATTGGAAAATTAAACATTTTTCTTGTCTTTTTC
>Ga0058701_10002115_pt1 | contig 14806 bp, 14 predicted proteins | sample AgamicOrMae_FD_97039 | JGI IMG/M metagenome (GOLD analysis project Ga0058701, IMG submission 97039) | Agave microbial communities from Guanajuato, Mexico - Or.Ma.e | ecosystem: Host-associated > Plants > Phyllosphere > Phylloplane/Leaf | place: Guanajuato, Mexico | collected 2012-06-04
GTGTTATTTTTTCTTTAGCCAAGCTTGCTAAAGTAACAGCACATTGGGTGATCCGGGTCAGCGGACCAATGGACCGAGGTTCGAATCCTCATAACTCCGAGTGTGTTTTTTTTTTATTTTTATTTTTTTTAAAAGCACCGATAGACTCTTTTTGGACGGGAATCGCTACAGAAAGCTTCAATTTGATATTTTCACGGCTCGCGTGCAATGGGGAAGCTGAAAATGTGTTTATTTCCTAAGTCTAGCTTTAGTCCAGAAGGTATTAAAATAGTCAAGATCGAACCCACAAAAGACGTCCTTATGACCTCAGCAACTTTGACCAAATCTGGACCGAATACAGACGTCAAGATGACGTCATCAAGACTCTTATGTGTTGGTTGGGTTTTGTGCTTAGCAAGATATGAACGTTGTCACTTGATACGGATATACCGTAAGATATTGGAAAGTCTTACTTTGTGACGTTTCTATAAATGCTGCTCATATCGTGAAAAAGCGCTCTTGTAATGAATCTTATCATACCTATAGAATCCTCAAGATTAATAGCGAATTATATCAATTCTACTATCAATTTTTTGCCAAAGTACTGCCAATAAAATAATTTTCAGCGAAATCTTGCAATTATGAACGAAGATTTTATGAACAATCTGAGAACCTGCACTCTTGAGGCACTCCAGTAAGAATGAGCAGCCTTATCAGTCGATTGTACAGAACAGCCGGTCTGTTAAATAGGTAGGCAACCGGACATACACCCGTGTCGCGCTGGCTGCCTAAAACGAAACTTCCGGAGAAATCCCAATCATGCGGTACAATAACTATCAGCATATTTCAACAGTACGGTGTATGAAACCGAAATCTCACCTGCTCATTGAATTTAGAGACATTGTAGGTAATCTTGGCCGACTGTTGTCAAGTCTCTCAGCAGTTCCCATCAAAATCTTGGTTCGTTCCATGTAGTCCATGTGAGTTTTGAATAATTCAGTGTACCGCTCGTGTAGTTTAGAATATTCCCGTTTCATTTCACTCTCTTTCTCCTCCAGCCTATATACTGCATATACCAAACACACGTCAGAAAAAGCTACATAGATTTTAGGAGATGGCAGCTCAAAGAGGGACATCTTACCATGATCTGAAGCATTCTTTCCTTTAAGCTCCAACATCCGTACGATTGACTCCAAACTTTCAATTTTGCCCTGCAGTTCCTTTTTCTCATCTTCACCTGCATCTTCAGCCTCAAGCAATTTCTGGAAGACAAAGGAACATTAGAATATCAAACCATGTAAGCTCTTCTGTCCTACCTAACATTTTCAGGGAGTAGCTGGGTGCAACTTTTCTGTTCACAAATGAAGACTCGCTATGAGTCTACATGCTACACGCTATGAGGAAATAAACTGTTACTACAGCCACTTAGCGCAGTTTTCTACAGTGTCTGGTCTTCCATCACTTTCTTTGTTTACGAGAGTTCATGTCCTACTTAAAAAGTACAGCAGTTTCCTTTGAAAATAAAGGATAAAAATTTAGTTAGAATATCAAAACCTTCAAAAGAGAGCAAACTCCTTGATGCATTTTAATTGAATACAGAAGTACAAACTGAAAACCATGCACAATGCTGGAAAAAAACATTGTTGGGTTTCTGGTGTTTAATTACTTATTGCCAAGCCAAGCCAATCGAACTCTTCTCCCTAGCAACCATCATAAATCTTTACAAAGTTACAAATGACTTTTATATCTTCAGAATACCAATATTTCATTGGCCATTATATAACTAGACAACAGACATTATGCTAGAATACTTCTAGCACATGTTTATGATATGACTTTCCCAATACTAAAAAAAAATAGGTTTAGAAAGTTCTCCCAAGAAATCTTGATATAATTTAGTTCATAAAACGGAATTTCAGATATAAATGCAGCTTGACATCTATACTTTCTTGTCTCTACTGTCTATCTTGATGAAATCCTGGCTGTGCAATATAGAAACATGTATAAAATTGGAGCTCAAACTGCAGTAAATATTTAAAAATCAACCACATAACATTTCAGATTTCTGGAGGTAACAGAAGATGAAAATGAGAACGGACCTAAAACATGTTACTTGGCACTAGGCTAGATGTAAAGTGAGGAGATGCAATACCAACATTATATTGTTGATTACAACAAAGCAGGTAAGGTTTACCATGGTTTACAACAAATTTGTTGAGAAAGTACAGCTTGTATAGTGGGCAAATTACAATTTAACCTGCCATCTGCCTGTTGTTTACTTGAAATGTTTGGTTATGTTGTCATGGCAAAGTTTCATTGTAGCGGTCTTAAAAATCGAAGAACATGCACGGAACCTTTAGTACACGTGTTTTTAGCATTAATGCTACAGCTTACCTGCTCAGCTGTCTTTCGAAGTTGTTTTTCTCGTTCATATTGTGTAACAAGCTGTTCATTATCTTCTCTTAACAGCTCCACTTCAACTTCTAATTCTTGATTTTGAGTATACGACAAATCCAAACTCTCTAGTACGTTTACAACAAGTGGCATTAAATCCTTGACTACATCTTCATCATATCTACTAATTATTTTTTCGAATTCTTGATAAATACTGCCAGCAAGACTCTGGACTTTTTCAGACATAACTACATGAGAGTCTTCATGAGTGCCATACACAGTTTCTTGTTCCATATCCATCTTGAGTTGATTTTGGCGTGGAAGAGAAGATCAAACACTCGTCGGTATTAGGTTGATTGAAATAAATGATAAAAAGTGCTGTTAATTGTAAAAGTTGTCATTTTTGTGTTCAACCTTCTTTCACCAGTGACATTTTCTCTGTTTCCTGACACTCACTACTCACTGACCCGCTTTCAGGAAGTTTCAGTTACCAACTGATCACGCTGGCTTTCGAAATGGGTAGCATATTTTGATAAGAACGTTACGGATAAAATATTACATTCACATCATTTAATGTATTTATGGGTGTTAAATGCGAGGTATTTATCATAAACATGCAAAATCTCAATGAAATGTAAAACCATTGTAAAGATCACAGAGTCCGCAGGACCGTGGTAAGTAGAGAGCCAGTTAGAGAGCGTGGTGTGCATGTAAACAAACCAGGCATAAAACAAATTTTGATTTTCAAACCGAAGAAGCTACGAAACCACCCGATGAAGGCAGCCTAAACAATTTTCCAAGCCTCCTGTAATTATTTTTGGGTAACATTTCAATAAAAAAAACTCAAACTTGAAAGAAATCTCGATTTGAAAATCCGAGGTGAGCAGCAGACGACTTAACAGTTTGTTGTCCCGCTGCTGCTCACCTCGAATTTTCAAATCGAGATTTCTGTCAAAATCGGAAGCTTTCGGGGAAGAAATACCCAAAGGAAATTAAAAAAAGCTTGCAAAATTTTTAAGATTTCCTTTTCGGCATAATTTAGCCACTGCTTTGGTTCGGAGGTCAAAAATTGATTTGTACTTGGTTTGTTTACATGTACACCACGCTCTCTAAATGGCTCTCTACTTTAGATCTCTTCTCGGTTCAGCCAAAGTGAGGTTATATAGGGTTTTCTACATAACCTTAAGCCAAAGGTCTCGATTCGGGTCGACGGGGCCACCGAGTTCGGCACCAAAATAAGTCAATCAGAAGTAGAGGCCTTTAGTTCAACAGAGAAACGCAAATGGCGTGCCCGACCTCCGATTGGCTGACGGGAAATCCGCCATGACCTTAATATTGGCGGCGCCATTGGCGACTCTCGTTTACTAAACAGTCTCTACTTTCAGCTTTTTTAAATTACTCAACTTTTTGATAGTACAGTCAGTACCAACCATTGCCACCAGAGCGCACAGCATGTGAAACGGGAAATATGCTGTAATCGCGTTTATTTATTTATTAGCTTCGCTATACTCAGGCACGCCCCTGGTTTTAACCCGCAATGTCGATAGGAAATTTTAGAAGCCTTTTCTATCCCTCAACACATTAACCGATTCCCTCCTTATTATCCCATAGCCTCGTTCGACTGTCGCTCCGTCACGGCTGGTCACGGCGCAGATAGCTACCGGTATCTCCGCCACGCGCTCGGCTTTGCGAGCATTTCTCTTCGATTGATAGCAGAATAAGACTTGCGTTTTTGAGGGAAGGATTTCAAAGGGTTGAATAAAACACAACGTTTCCATGAAGAATTAACAGCAATATTTATGAAATTAACACAATTCACATTTTTATAATTATTTTATAAAACATAAAAAGTTTGATATCCAACAAATGAACAAGGTAAACTCCCCTGGTACAAATAAGCGAAGCTGGGCATATGACAGTGGCTGCGTTTCTCCTCTCGTATAGCATTCCTGTGTTGCCTCGTATTTCTCGGAAGTACCGTTAGTACTCAACAATCGGTACGGTAGTACTCGGAAATATCGATATGCAAGTTGAAAGAACCGTGCTTTGCCACATCCATCATGCCCACACCACTAGGTACAAAATTAGAAAAATGTACAAAAATCGATAAAAATATTGGTTGAAATGCACACAAAATATAGTTCCCCTTATTCATTTTTATCAACTATTAACTAGTGCATTATTTCCTAAACTGAGTGAGTTGTCAAAAGCGGTTGATAGCAGGTTGCAGGTCACACAGGTAACGCTAGCCTCCCCTTAGAGACTCTGGCCCTTTAGGGGCTCTGGCCCTTTAGGGGCTCTGGCCCTTTAGGGGCTCTGGCCGGCCCTAGGTCGAACCACAGGTGCACTCATACCGAAGGTGTACACCTCAGGTGTAGGCTAACATCACGGGTGCAAACCACGACACACCTGTGGTTGGTGTGGATCAAACTAAACACGCCAACCCTGCTTAGAGAAGTTCGGGGACTTTCCAGACCCGACTAAGGATAGGTAACGATACGATACGCAGTAGATAGCGAGTGCCGAGCGATAATCATTTGCTTTGACTGCTCTAATAAGTACTGATTAAAAGCTGTATACGAAGAAACTGACAGACGGGCCTGGGAAAGCGACCGCCCTTCCGGCGATAAGAATGAAAAACTTCCAAAAATTCGAACCAGGGGAAAGACGACATAATACTGCACACAGTGAATAAATAACTAATACACTAAGGGCGACCCCCAAAAAATTGGAGACCAACAAATGTTTGGCTTTGTTCTAAAAAAAAGAAGAGGATTTCTAAGATACAAAAGGACATTTCGCATTTAAAAATTTTTAATTTAACAAAAATAAACTTTCTGAAAATAAAACAATAATGTAGAAAGATCTAAATTAAGCACCATAAGGACTTTTTTCGAATCAAGAGATGAAAAACATAGAGAACATTGAACTGCACACTAATGCTTATGTAATTTACACATAATATAATTTATGGTTCATTATTAAAGGTTCGTTTGCATCAAGAGGATAAGAAAATAGATGATCTGAGTTGCTATTGGAAATCACCTGTGCCCCCGTGCGCACCGCGCGTGGAACACAGTGCGGCATTGTGGCACAAACGCACAGCGGAGCGGCCGGGAGGAGAAAACTGACGCCAGGGCAGGACGGGAGAGTCCGGGAGCCCATGGGCGGGCCATGTGCTGGCTGCCCATGGGCTCGGAGATGGGCGCCCCGAAACGCAGAGCTGCGCTGCGCTGGCGCGATAAATTTAACTAATTTCTTTTCTCTCCGTATGCCGCCGCGCTGGCGCCGTGAGGCATGCATGCCGATATGCCGCACCTGAGTTGGTGCCGCGCTGCGGGTGTTGCATGAGGAGCGCCCTGATATTTCACTAACATTTCCAAAATAGCACATACAAGGTGAAGGCCAAAACAAATGAAAGCGTTTACAAATAGACTGCACACTTTGAGTAGAAAAACAAGCAATCCGATGAACAAAACAAAGTAGAAAATGTGGTCATTAAAGCTGATCATTGCCAAAATTAACAAACACCACAGTTGATTTGCAAACATTGACACAGCACAGAGTAGTACAGTCTAAATACTAGCAACAGGATTATTCTAGAGTTAAAAATACTCATTTCTGTGCCAAAAAGCTGGTGACAAATAAAAAACGGGGGTGGAACTCGAAAAGTGAGTGAGGTTATTTTATCTAATAAAAAACGTGGCTGCAAAGACTTCGTTTGAAAGATTTTAAAAAAACTTTATTCGTCAGTCATGCTGATCTGCCGTTCAAGGCGAAAAAAAGGAGTAACCAGAAAAAGTTTTACGAAAAAGGTTACGTAATACAAATGGAATCATCACACTGGAATATTTTATTCAAAAACAATTTTACCAAGTCTTATTTAAAAAAGTTAAATATATAGTGCTAAAGTTAAATAAGTTACCCAAGGCTACAAAATAATCACGTGTAGATTTTGTATTAAATACAACTATCACATTACATCGACTGGTATTTTTTTCTTTTAGCGTTTCCTTCAAAACTGTAGTATATATGCTATTATTGTAGAAAAGATACATAATATATTAGGCCAGTCAGTCTACGGAGCCAACTGCCTCAGGGTAAAGTATTCTACTCAACGCACGCATTTTATAACGCATAGAATGCATGGCTTAGCCGGCGGTTTCCCTTCTCTCTCTCTCTCTCTCTTTCAACTTCGTTAGACTAGAGGCCTCTCTCTCGTCGGAGCTCGTTCGCGTCCGAAGTGGACGGCCGCAGCTATGCATTGCACATGCCAATAGCGGGTCCACCCCAGACGGCCCGAGTCCGCCCCTCGCATCTCGCTTCACCAGGCCTTGCCTCGCTTCGCTTCGCCTCGCCTGCCCCGCCGCCCGTTCCCGCCGCGCTTCCCTTGCGCGCGCGTTTTTTCAAACTGGCGCCATCCGCCCCGCGCAGCCCTTGTTCGAACTTCCCGCCACATCGTCCGCTCTGGCGCCAAATTCAAAGCAGAGCAGACGGGTTGAAGAGCGAGGAGCGCAGGGCGGGCAGGTGGGAAGTCGCGGCTAGCCGGGGCTTTGTATTAACTAGGATCACATCAGATCAGACAAGCGAAAAATGCGACTCGTTCATGCACATCAAACTAACACAAAAAACGATAAGTATTTTTAACCACTAAACATACAAACGTTTGTTTAAAAAATAAAAACAAGGTGAAAAAACAGCTATACTTTAGGAAAAAGTAAAAAACATTTAAGCTTATTCAATAATCGCTAATATTGATTTTTTTTATTAAAACACATGAAACTATTAAACATTTAACATCAGTATGAAAACTTTTCATATATATATATTGGAAAAAGTCTAAAATTATCAGTAAGGCTTACAAACAATCCTTGCTGGAACATTTTTCCTTCTTTCTTTAGAAAACTAAAAACAAAAATTCATTAAATCTCACTACACCTCTATCGATGGCACCAAAACAACAAAATCAATTAGTTAACCCATTCACTACGAAATTACGCTCAGTCAGAAATAGTTTTAGAGAAGGAATTTACCAACCATCCAAACCACGTACAAATAGCATTGGTCACACACTATGCGGATCAACCATTGGCAGTATATTAAAGGCCATCAAATATATAAACACACATTACTGTTAGGCGCAGTACCCAAGAAGCCCGAATGGCGCGTGCGTGACTCCTCTGGGCGTGCGTGACACGTCTAGACGAACTCGTCACGCTCCGTAACTCGTTACGTTTTGTAGTGAACGGGTTAATAAGATACGTACAACAGATTTGACGCTAGAGCTACCAGAGCTCTGTTGACGCTGAACGGTACAAAACGGGGTAAAATACATCAATGCTCACAAAATAATTATTTCGCTACACAGAGACACAGCAGCTTTCCACACGTAGGAACCAGACGTACGTACACGATTCATTGATTAATTCATTACTTATAACTCCTCCGCCTCGCCCTCGCCCCTCCCCGGCCGTTTTCGTGACCCTTCGGCCGGCGCTCGGTGACAGTCACGCCGGCTCACGAGGCGGACCGGGCCTGCAACCGCTGCCTCGCTCCGATTAGCTCCGCTCCACCGCTCGGCAGCGGCCGCGCGGCCAAGGGGCAACTGCTGTTGTACAGTATAGTACTAAGAATGACTAGAAAAAGACTACCCGCAGATGAAACTGAGAGAAAGCGCGCGCTGCTTCTGAAAAAGAGCGGCGCCGCCAACTGACAACTAGGACAGAGTCGCGTTCGCGCGCGGCAAACGTTCCGAAAACGTTCCTTCGCGTTTCCCGCCAACACGCTCCGCGCAAGCGTGCGCAAGCGAGCGTTAGCGATGGCGGGGGCGAGGTGCCACAGCGCGTTATCGCGAGCGTTCCGTCGGGGCAAACAACAGGTAACTTTGTCGAGCTTGGTTCCGACGGGCGAAGATAGATTCAAGGCAAAAAATTGAAATAAACCGGCCACCAAATGTTAGCGGTCTTGCCTAGTTAAAAATTTGTAGCCTATACTTTTTGCCTACATTTAACAAGTATGGAAACATGACAAATTTATGTACATATTGTTGGTTTTAATTCAATCCTATGAAAAAGTAAAAAAATGAAAATATATTATATATATAGAAGTCTGCTTATCCGAGGCAAATAAGATTGCCGAAGATTTCCTTGGATCAAAAGTTCACTTGTCTTTGGTATGGGGAGATCACGTGCTATCATTCTGTGAACAAGAAAATAAAGTTTCTAGGATTGCTACATGTAAAAGTTTCTAGGATTGCTACATGTGAGCAGTGCTGGGACTGGTGCTTCCACCCTCCAATGCTATGGCAAACTGTGTGTGTAGATATGCTACAATATCGTGGTAACAGGCCAATCCACCCTCCAATGGCCAATGAGGTCCCAAACCCGACCCGACCCGACCCAAGGTTCATCACCACAAAATCCCCGACCCGCCACGAAGAGTCCCATCCCGTCCTGTATCGTCGCGCGACGAGGTCATACCTTTCGTTTGGTCTACATTCAACAGAGTGGTACAAAAAAAGTCCCCCTATACGAAAAAATACAATCTATGAGTAAAAATTGGATTGGATTAGTGTATTCGTGCAAAGTGACTACATGAATAACTTGTTATAGGTATCACACATGACAGATTACACAGGAAGTGGGCAGGAGGTGACGATGCTTGCGGTCAAGGACGACATTAAAGAGAGGAAGAAGAGGGCGGGGAGACAGGGAGAGGGAAAAGGAGAGAAGACTGGGCAGGGGACCGTCCTTAAACCCGACAGCAAACAGTGAGCAAGAGTTTCCAACTCCGACACCAAGCACACAGCCAGGGCAATGGGAACAATCTACAAAGTTTCCACTTGGAAAATTTCACTACAACGAAAAGGAAACACGAGTGAGTGCCAAGGCGATTCCAGTGCCACCTACGCGACGCGACGTTACGTCACGTTACGTCACAAATGTTAAGAATATAGTAATGTGTAACTCTCGACCAATAATTTGCGAACAGAACCCCACAACGAGACGTCTATACAATACATAGGTGTAACTGTAACTTGTAAGAAGGTAAGGATAGACAGACAGGTAACTAAGATCCAGTGCATGCCGAGTCTACAAAATATTTAACTTGTATTAGTGTCTCTGCCAATCCTTTTGCTAAAACTTACACCGTCTAGGAATCAACAAAAAAAAAAAGAAAAATAGTATTTGCAACTAGAGATTGGGTTGCGAGCGACGGTGGCAAAAACTCCTTATATACAAAAACGAGACCCAAAAAATAAATATGGAAGATAAACTTCTTAATATGAAACAAATTAATATTTGAACTAGTGGTATTTTTACATTGACGACTATTTACATGTAGAAAATACAAAAATTACAAAGGTCGGGGGAAAAAATTGTACTGATGGGACAGGGACCATTAAGCATTTTATTCTGCCGATATATAAAAGTAGATGAAACTATTCAATCAATATTTACAAATACCCTGAAAAGTTCACAAAAATTATGTGAGAAAGTATTGGCAGAGATGCTAAGAAATCGCACTGCTAAGGTGCAAGATTACATGCTTACTTTAAGGTATTTATGTAGAGGAGCTTAAATGGGGCTATCACGAAAGGAGTGGTCAAAAAGACGAGCGTGAGCCGATAGGGAGACAAAGCGCTCCCCAAACAATTTAAAGCCACATGACTTCGAAGAACAAAAAGACGAAAAACAAAAACAAACGAACAAACAAAACAATTCACGCCGCTATTTACAGCTACACCAGCTGACAGAGGCGAGATGCGTCTCTCAACGGGGGCAGTAAAACTATGTATGTAAAAAGAATACTATAGAATTCAATTATGTTACGCGTTACACTTGAACTGCTACAGAATTTGCTAGGTGGTTGAATACAACTGGCGAACTAGTACAGCCTATAGTTAACACCAGCGGAAGGGAACAGCCCTCGGTCGGTCTGCCCCCTCTTTCACCAGGGGCTTGTGGAACTCGCGCCCGGGCCGAGAGTGGATCGTGGCCCAGCAGTGCTCGCAATAGTACTGCAAACACACAAGCGAAACATCGTCAACACCACACAAACCCCAAACGTTGCCATTAACCCACTACCGGTACCGCCCAGCGATGCCGTTCGGAAACAGAAAAAAATATTTTGGAGGATTTTTCCAGTTCAGTATTTTCACAATTCAAAAAATGTCACCTCCTGGAAACCTGAAATTCAATAATTTAGGCATTTCCTAAAGCTTAAAATTGCGTATTTTAGTAGAAAAAAATCCTTCCAATTTCTCTTAAGCTAAGTTTTACTCCAAATACTTTGGGCTGTTGTGGGTTAAGCATCTTAACCGATTCGTGTCCATTATTCCCTCAACCTAAAACATCATAGTACTATATTTATACAGATATGAATAAATAGTACAATATAAACAAGAACTAAATATTACAACATAAACAAGCACTGAATCCCTCGAGGGATTTAGTTCTTGTTTTACGTGAAATTGAGGTCGTACTTCTTTCTAATATTCGCAAATTAAGCTGAGATTTTCGTCGTTGATTAAATATTTGCAGGGGAGGAAAACATCTAAACGATTGAAAGAAGTAAATGTTCATTACCTGAACAAGAAACTATAGAGGTGAAATTTACCTTTCAGGTATTTTTTTCGCTGAAACTGTACAAAATCAAACGATTACATTTGACCAAATTTGATGGAACAGTTCGGAAGGGATATCGTGATATCGCAAACGAACGTTTTCAAGTCATTTTTGCTGTTTAAGTTGGTATTACCGGGCGGTACCGTAGTGTTGCTGGTCGAAGGTCTGCATATCCGGTTATTGGAGACGTACTCCCAAGGTAATAGTGTCTATTGATCCGACCGCCCCATACGAAATGTATTAGGTTGGCTTCCGTGCGTTCAAGTCGCCTCACATTTGGTTACGTGCGTTCAAGTCTCTCTATAAGAATGCATGTCGGGTCGATAGGAACACCCATCCCTTTAAGATATGATTTTCATCTCAATTTCCTAACTTAAAATTATGGAGGTTCAAAGACAACTGATCAGGGGATAGCAACACCTTTAAATTAATCCCGACCCTGGATTAAGAATCCATAGCAAGTCAATACACGGATATCCATAGAAATCCAAGGATATCCAAATGGATATCCATAAAAGCATGTATAATTGAAGACTGATATCCATGAAAAAAAAGGAATATTCATTTATGGATATTTATTGTTTACGGATATCCATTGCGGAATGTCCTTGCATGGATATCCGTGCTTGGATATCAATGTGGATATCCACGCTTGTATGGATAACAGAAGACTGACATCCAAAAACATGGATATCCATGTTGATATCCGTGGATTTTTGATATCCATACATGGATTTGCTGTGGATTCTCGGACCAGGGGAATCCTGATAGACTACACAACAGCGATTTCGTAACAGCGACAGGGGCACAATTCGAGTTCATGGAAAACTTCGTTAAAAATTAAATCTCTGGGGCCGTGGAATAAATACCTGGAGACAAGTGACGTTGGCGCAGAAGAAGGGAGCAAATTTTCCACTGCAGCGTTGCCCTTGGCATTCGTCACACATCTGATCGTCCAGAACGTAGGGCTTAACCTCAACCTGCAAAATCGTCATGCAAAAATGTCACACTCGTTAGCTCGTTTCACTCCGCTCCCTCAAGGACGACCCCCCCATACCTCGACCCTCACTTTTCAAGGTCGCATTTCCGACCTTAAACCTTCCGTTGCCAACCGCAGCGATCGGGAAGCGAGGCACGGGGCAACAAACCTAAGCGGATGCTAATTCTCATCGGACTGCAAGTTGAACCAGGTTTGAGAAGATAATGCGCCCTCTTAAACTGGGAATATCCCACGAAAGGTCGCGTGGATTTCAAAGATATCCGTAAGGATATCGATAGCACGGACACCCGTTCTTTTAAGAATATTGGTGAAATAACCACGGAAATCTTTAGAATTTAAAATAAAATCAAACGAGCAATGCCATCTAAGGAAGAGGACCTTATCATCTCGCGTTACCATAATTCACTTTACTCCTCCCTGTTTTCATTCGTGGCTTGTTTTCGCGAGTCTGAAGAAATCAAGAATGGTACTATCATAGACCGAAGAAAACGTCTCCTCCCTTGCAATCACCTAGACATCTGTGCGTTGCGGTTGCCTACTTTAGCTCGGCATCAGCCAATCACCTGCCCGATTCCGAGCTAAGGTAGGCAACCGCAACGCACCGATGTGCAGGTGGTTGCAGGTAGGACGGAACGTTTTTTCTGTCTGATAGTACATGATCCACGAAGCAAGCTTACGGCGTAATAAAACTGATCTTTTCTAATCAAATTAACAAAATCTGATATTCCACGCCACAACAGCATATTAAACTTCGGCCTCTGCCGCGAAAAGCATTGGCGAGATTCTCTTCCACAAATGGCACGGACCCGAGCGAAGAATTTCCGCAGGTTATCCATGTACTTACCCTCTTATCGATGTCGCCGTGCTGAAGCTGAACAAAGCGTGCACTGATGGCAGCGATGTAACTCTGCTGGTTGCTGAAAGCAACCCTGCCGGCGCCTTTGGGATACTTCAGCTCGGGGTCCGTATCGATACCAGCGTAGCAAACACCGCCGTACAGTCGATCCATAATCATCGCCAGTTCAACTGCCGAAAGCAAACAATTTCTTTTAAATCACCAAAAAAATTCGCACCGAACCAATTTCAGATTCCTGCAGTCGAGGCGCAGAAATCCGTTCAGAGTCTGCCTGCATAATCCACCGATATTTCGTCACAGTCGACTTACGAATTCGAGTTCCATCTTCTTGCTGAATCTAGAGTACTTTAGTACACTCGTAAGGGTATACTTCAGTAAAATCGTATGACTATACTCATCTGCTTAAAGGTTGCTGCTTGTTCTAGTAGATATCTACTGACGCAAATCGGCCCTTCTTAGTGGGTTGGACTAGAGTATGTTCAAATTTACAGAGAAAGAGTTTTGGCTAGGTACCTACTTTTCTGCTGAAAATGGACTTGGGATTGATTCATTTATAACTTTAAACGCAAGAGGGCGACACTTACTGTTAGTTACAAATGAGAAGCAAATCGGTGTGCTGAGAAGATTCCAAGGAGATATTAAACGAAAACTGAATTTAAAATTCAACCATAATAAACGTAATAAAACGATACTGAAAATGTTCATGGTATCTGATGAATAGTTACAAGACTCAAAAATTACGAAAAGTTAAGGTTGCTAAAAACCTACAGAAATAGACACCTAAGATTTAAAACAGTGCCTAAATTACTCAAAAATGCATATTTGCGAATAAAAATCAAGAAAAATCTAAAAAAAAACACGTACAGAAAAATAATGAAATACTGGAAATATTCACGAAAAAAAAAGAAAATTTTCACGGAAAAAAAGGGTTTAAGGGGTCGTATTTCCTTAATTTGCGTGTAGACGTCAATCCCTCAAAACACCCTTTTTTTTCTTTTTTTTTTATTAGTTTTCAAGAAAGACCTACTCTGAGCCATAGAAATAGAATAGCGAGAGATCGTCACAGATATGGTTGTTGATAGGATAAGCACCTCAAAAACCAAAAACCGTCGTATTTACCAGATTAACTCGAAACAGAAATACCCGTTACTCTAGTCTAGGATTAACCAAACCAGGTATGTTTTTATCTATGATGTGAGAGGTTCTTAGATGTGCGGAGATATCGAGGCGAATTTGCGGGGTACTGCACACTCAATTTTTCATACCGGCTTTCAGCGGACGTGGCACACCGCCGACGAAGACGGTCTTGCGGGGGTCCAGCGGCATGGAAGCGTCCAGGACGAAGTCGGCGTCCGACAGGCGCCACGGCCGGATCTGCACGGGCTTGTCCTTGATAGTCGGGGAGGACACGCACAAGTACAGCTTGTCGTCGTCCACGATGCACGCCTCGATCAGCTGCTGCACGGAGCCCTCGTCCTGCAAACACCGCCGCCGTCAGTCCACCAATCACAACACAGGGTCCACACTTCTAAACCAATCAACGGATAGTCCATGGTAGAGCCTTAAAGAGTAGAGAGGCGCAAATGAAACCCACGGCCGCCATGTTGAGCCCCGTTTTCCCGTAAGGAATGCATTGGGCCGATCATGGCGGCTCCCATGGCAGGGGTCACCATTTGCTCTTCTCTACTTTTCTGGGATCTAGTACATGGAAAGTAGAGACTCGAGGGAGAGAGAGTCCACAACCTTAGACGTCACAGTCCACGATTAGCGTACTGCATTGGGCTACGCCAATCAGAGGCCCGATTTACTGATCGCCAATCAGAGAGAATATCAAAGGTTGTCGGCTCTCTAGAGTCACTCGAAAGCTGTACTCACCTGGAAGAGCAAAAAGGCGTAGCCTTTTGGCGGGAAGTAGGATTTACTTTCAGCCTTGTGAGGCCAGTCGACAAC
>Ga0058701_10002116_pt1 | contig 14806 bp, 8 predicted proteins | sample AgamicOrMae_FD_97039 | JGI IMG/M metagenome (GOLD analysis project Ga0058701, IMG submission 97039) | Agave microbial communities from Guanajuato, Mexico - Or.Ma.e | ecosystem: Host-associated > Plants > Phyllosphere > Phylloplane/Leaf | place: Guanajuato, Mexico | collected 2012-06-04
TGAACCGGGAAAAGAAATTTTATTGGTTGAAAGTCTGTATGAATCAGCACTTAAGTGCTCTGTACTGAACAAAGCGCGTCTGTTTCAGCAACTCGGTACTTTCTTTCGCAACATTCTGGCTCTTATCCCGTACACCTAAAAACAGAATGAGAGTGGTTTTAATTAATCAGTACTTCTTCCTTAGAAGTAGTTAGGGCTATGACAGTTCTGGCACACCACCTAACCTAACTTAACCTAGGGTTATTTTGAAACCTAACCTAACTTAACCCAGGGTTATTTTGAAACCTAACCTAACTTAACCAAGGGTTATTTTGAAACCTAACTTAACTTACGGTTATTTTGAAGCCTAACTTAACTTAACCTAGGTTAAGTTAGGTTAGGTTTCAAAATAACCCTAGGTTAAGTTAGGTTAGGTGGTGTGCCAGAACTGTCATAACCCTAACTACTCTTAGATTTTTTTAAATTAGTGAATTGGTATAAAAGTCTATGTATGCAAACTGTTTTTATTTGTTTTGGGGTGTAGAGAGGCCTGTTTGACTGACGCACATTGAAGAGCCTTGAAAATATGAGGCAACGTGCGTTTGTAGTTGAAGGGTCTCTTCTTGTTAGCCGAGCTAATCGATTGTCGGCTTTTAAAGGGCGCGAGTGACAGCAAAAGTGAGACTTTCGGGCCCCCCTGCGAAGCGCGCTTGCTCCCGGAGACCGGTTTTTTGCGTTTTGGGCCGGGCCTCGCGAAACGCGCACTCTGTTGGCATTCTCGTTTGCACTCGGGCCTTGCCGACGGCTTGTCCGTCGATACGGACAACGAAAGTGGCACTAGTTTATTTCCAACCTAGATAACTGCCGTGAAAAGAATTCGTTTCGGCCCACGCACAAAATCTTTTCGGCATAAAACCCCTCTGAAGTTTTTTTTCAAATTTATTTATTTTTATTTTGAAAAAATCGGTTAAATCTTGTTTTACTCTAAAAACAAACAAAAAATTAAAAGAAAGTTTTTTCAAAATTATTTTTTTATTTTAAAAAATCGGCAAATCTTGCTATACTCCAAAAACGGAAAAAAAACAAGAAAAAAGTTCTTTCATTTTTCAATCAATTTTTTTTTTACTTTTTTATTTTTTTATTTTTTTTTTATGATTACGTCTATGGATCTGAGTGGGTCTGCCGGTCTTCTCGCGACAATCTCCACCAAGAAATAGTTCCCACCAAACTCTAGTTTTAAAGGTTTCCTTTTTCTTTATTACTTGTTCCGTTCCAAACTTTTGTGATTGTTAACGTCCAAATCAACGATATGCAACCACGTAAATTAGCGTTTACGTGCCTTATACGTCATTTCGCTGTGTCCAAGCCTGGGTTAACTTCTCGGCTGCCGTAGAGTAAGCAGCATCAGGCTTGGCGACAGTAGGTTCCGATTAACCTTGAATGAAATGCCCTTTACCTCGCTCCGCTTTGACAACAGAAGACCAAGAGGTATAAACTTCAACCTTTAAAGTTCAGAGAGAAACATTCCTCGCTTGCATCATTTTCCGTAGAGGTAGGCAACCAGCTCTGAAGTAACTTGTCAAACTCGCTGCGCCTTCGTTTTAACGGCGCGACTTTTAAACTAGGAGTCATTTTTAAGTTCCTTACATAACCGTTTTCTCTTCTCCTTTATTGCCAATAGGACGAAAGGCGCTTGTCAGCGGTAAATCACCCACCGTGTGTGCTGTGATAAGCGGTCAGTGCCTGCTAGAACAGCGTTCGGAAATATTCTATCGGTTCCGTGGAGTATTAAAGGTTTTCCCCCCTCCCCTTTTTTGTAGAAGAGACCGTTTATCTATGACACGGAACGCTCTTGTGGTTATTCACAATAAAGAGCGTTTATTTTTCTTCTTTTTTTCTCTTTGAGCGACGGTTGTATTGCTTCTGTAGGAAACTTGTTTTAATGAGACTTTGATTAATATTGAAAATAGACCTATACGCTCTTTCTCGCATTGATGTTCAACCCAGACAGAGACAAAATTACTCAAACGATTAAAAAAATAAAATATTCCGTTCGAAATGCGGCTTTTTGATGCCGAAGAAATAATTTCTTGACACAGTGACAGAACATTTTATTTCCTTGCCGCAAGAATTTCTATCTAGCAACAATAATTTTTTTTTCTTACAGCAAGAAAAAAAGTATTGCGGCGAGAAAAAGATTGTTTTGTCACTATATCAAGAAAACCTTTTCTTGCCATCAGGAAACATTTCTAGGAGTGAATTCTTTTGAATTAGTTCTTGTTTTAGAGTACCATTATTACAAGCGACGTAAAACTACATAAGCTACATCGCCAAGGGTTGTATCTTTTTATAAAAAATTGATTGTACCCTTTTAATTTACCAAAAAACCGTTTTTATGGATTTTAACACCCTAACTACTCAACTATTTAATCGCATTTTTTTTTAGGGGAACCGATGTAAATGGGACCGAGTAAGAGAACAAACTGTAGTTTACGTACGACCCCCCAGTCGACCCGCTAGCCGGCGCCCAACTGGTAGTTTGTAGGGCACTGATAAGATGTAAATATGGATTACACAGTTATCCAGACACTTGACACATTTTGTCGCCTTCTATCGGCGGGGGTTCGACGAAATAACGTTAAGCAAACGAATAAAAAAGATAACGAGGTCTGCGCACCTTAACGCTGTAAATTTCATTCGCTGGAGTGGCCGTGGCCGTCTCGGGCTGTCTCTTTTCGCTCGGATTTTCACGAGGTAACGGGGAAAGTAATTGAATTGGATTCGCAATGACATAGTACAACTCCCAAGTCGTAATAAAGTTGTAAATTACTAGACTTTGAACGGATATGAAGTCCCAACATCTTCTCTCTGCCGGAATCTGCGACAGCACACGCCCTCTGTCGTCTATTATATTCTAATTGCAGAGTTCGGGCGCGACCTTTGTATCAATAACGGCCTTCTGTGGGCTACATTGGCATTGTTTTACGATGATGAAGTTTCCATTGCAAAGAAGTTAACGTAAAGAGCTGCTTTCGTAAACAGTCTCCTCGGACGTTTTTGTCTCTGTCTTCTGCATTTAGCCCCTTCGTGAGAGAGCGAAATAGAATCCCATAGGGGGTCTGATTTGGAACGACGTCTAGGCAACTGTGCTTTCATGTAAGAAGGGTGGGTCGCCTACTTACCGTGTTGCAGACCTTTTCTACAAGTCGGCGGTGGTGAGAGGCTCCCCGTGTATTCATATAGAGCCACTTTAAGCAATCGGATTTTTTTCTGCATCGCGGTGCTCTTATTGTTGTTAAACAATATAAGTCTCTCCAAGGTTTCACCATGAGAGTAGTACGCACTACTCTCATGGTTTCACCTGTGAAGCTTTATTTGAAATGTTTTTATTTTTTGATGCAGATGATTTCTGTACGAATTAGTGACTGCCTAATGCAAGCGACAACCGTGTTTATACAATATATGTTCTACTCATATGGCGTCTTATCGTTTCGGGGTGATTATATTCTTCCTTTATGATTCACCCGATGAATTCTCATGTGGAGCACGTCAAGGACAATTTGATTGTTCGCGGGGGAAAAACACCAACATAACCTCACTTTAAAAAAGAACCTCTAATAAGAAATATAAGGTACTGAAGGAGATTTAACTACTTTATACTGAAGGAGATTTAACTACTTTATTATGGATTAAAAACATTTTTTTACAATAATCAGTGTACCTTAGTCCAATTTATAAAGCAAACATGTGAATGGTGCGCGTTTTATTTTCGTTTTTGGCATCGTCAAGTTGGTTGGTAGCGAGTTGTGTTGATGAGTAATGCTGTCTGCTACAATTATGTTTTCAGGCCTCTAAGTCGATGTGTCAGCTATTGTTATGATTCTGTCATTCATTTGGCAGAATATTGTAAACGCTGTGATGTTATTACATTTAGGCATATTTATAAATTAACCTAAACAGTATTATTTGTTACGCTTCATAACTCGTTACCAAAACGCTCTCTTAATATGGTAGTGGCCCTTGACCAAAAAGTAGATGAATCAGATTATTCCAATCAGATACTTAGTAGTTCATCCCCAAGAAAACAATGTAAGTTTATCCGCCTGCCTTCCGTGTAGTTTGTGAATAAAACCTCTCTCGAGAGGTGTTGTTTTGTAATTATGTCAGGTTGAGGTTATATAGCCCAAGTAAAGTAATCGCACGGTAACTGGCGCAGTAAAGGTAGTTTTATTATCTCGAACATATACATACCCGGCAGGAAATAATCGGCTGAAATTTATGAGTATTTTTGATGTTGGAAGGCATTCACTCTTAAAGCGATTGCTCGCGAAAGTTAAACATTGCACGTATTTTTACATCTAGAGAAGGCCCTAATTTGTTATTATTGTTGGTGACGGCTGTTTAAGATGGCTGTAGCTGTTAAAAGTAAATAGGGATGCCATTGACACTGTTTGTATTTTTCGCCAACGCTGAAGTTGGAAGGAGCTGCGTCAGCCAAAAAGAAATTTTCGCTGTGCCGTCGAGTCGGTAGCTCAGTGTGAACAGCTCCTCATGACGGTCGGTATTTATGTTGGCAGGTGTGCCGATGAGCGGTGGAATGGCTGGAGGCACAGCTCACATGACAGAGGAGATGCTGAAGACCGCCGGGGCCTTAGCAGGCCCCGGCGCCGACTGCAACTCCAACCACACAAACAATGGCGAGACAACAGCAAGTTATATGAGCAACGCATCCTCCCAGCACGATATAGACTTCATTCAAGACAACTCAGACTACCAATGGTTTCTCGATTATGGGTAAGTTTGTCTCCTCAATCTCCATTAATCTTTCGAAGCCAATCTGACGCAGTTTCTTTTCCAGGTATCGAGACAGCATACACCACCATGTCAGTGTCCTATCGGGCATTGAAGACGGTCTCTACGATGATTTGGCTGTGGCAGAAGTGGATATGGAACACTTCCAAATACGATCTTTACTACACACATTACCAGCAATGTGCAGAACTGATTTACAGACAGGCGTTGAGGTAAGTTTGTGTTTCAAGTGTTTTTAATGAAGCTTTAGCTTTGTTCATGTCAGTTGCACCTGCAAGATGATTGTCCTTTGAAGCATGAGAGTGAGCCAGCTATTATTTTTGTGTTTGTCCCTACCAAGCTTTTATTTGTTTAACCAATTTTCCAGAGTAATCGTCAGGGAGAAATGTTTGCCAGTGTTACCGGTTCAATTATGGCTCAATTTGAATTTGAGTCTTCTGTCAGCCCACACAGCAGCTCCCAGGTTTGTGATAAATATTTGTCTTATGTATTAGTTTATCTTTCAAAAACATTTCTTGGCATATAATATTTTGACATCCTGTCTCTACCAAATTACCATTTTATTTTCCCATTATGCTTCAGCTTGTTGTGAGTAGTAGTAGATTTGTGCTGTTCCCATTTTGTATTTCAGTAAGATGTAACACATCACTTTCATTTGTATCATACTAGCACCGCACTTGACACGTTGTGTTTTTGTGTGTGACTTGTCCCCATTAATCTTAATTATCTGTATTTTGATTATTGGCTAATGTTCATTTTTTTTTCCAGGGTGAAGATTCGGCAGGGTCTACCGATGCCATGTCTTTATGCAAGTCTGAACTTTTATTTTCGCCTGTAAAAGAGAGTCCTCTTCCAGGAACTATCAATTTCAGCGTCGATTCATTAGACAGTGATATTATGCTAACATGCCAAGCGAACAAGGATAACTACACCATAGCTTTTGAAGGTTCTACAACTATGTGCTCAGAGGACTCAGATTATCAGGAAAACGGTGAGTATCTCTTTTATTTTCGTTGAAACAATATTTTAAAGGAAAGCTGCGCCTTATCACAGCCAAAACAAAGAGATCAGGTTACTGGATTGTTAATTTTATTCTATGCTGAAATCCTATTTGTGCAGAGTGTACTTAGATTGTCCCTAACCGAAACGCGTTATTTTTGCGTGGCGCTGTATTGAATTCGGTCAAATTTGCAGGAGGACTGCAACAATACGCCATAACTAATTTTTTGGCTGATATCATTTTGCGGCCTAAAGTTTCTTTCCAGTAAATCTTTTGCTTCCCCGAAATCATATTTAAAAAAAGGAAGAAATGTCAGACTCCTATTATCATGATTTTCTTGTCATTTTTTCGGGAATCACAAAGTTAAAGCCGAACGATTTTGTAATTTTTTGGAATTATTTTTTAAGCATCCCCTTGGCGCAAAGCAGCTATGAGAGCCTATTCCAAAAATTTTGAACATATTTAGGATTTTTGGAATAGGCTCTCATAGCCGTCATATAGTATAAATACTATTTCAAACCAGAAAGTTTGCGATCTTTTAAAAACAAAACCTTTTGAGCATTTGTTTGTACCAGCCGACCAAGGAGGCCTACTTCCAAATCCCGCGCGCTGAGAGTGTCGTTTTAATGCGTTTTTGTTTTCTTCTTTCCTGTAGGTGAAAGCGATACAGCGAGTAGCGAAGGCAACAACTGGTCGAGGTGCACTCGAGTCGTGAACCCCCAAGTGGCGGCCGTTAAGGGCATCGGCGACCGCCATACTCTTCTCAACACCTCTTTGGGGCCGGCGGGGGAGGCGGGCGCGACTGACCGTGCGGCGAAGGGCAGCTCAAAGGACAGCCCCAAGGGCAGCCCCAAAGGGCGCCACTTGCCGCCCAACATGGCCAGGTCCGACTCCGTCTTCACCACTTGGAGCAAGCTGAACGGAACCAAGACCAGCCATCCGCTGGACACCCAGCAGCTGAGCAGGCACCCTTCGGGGAACAACAACACAAGAATAGAAGGTACGTTCAACCTCAGTATACAGTCTGAATCAAAGCCAATTCTGGCAGAACTACGATTCGGAAAAAAAAAACGCGTATCAAAGTTAAAATTTTTTAGATATTTCTTGAATTCATGTCTATCATCGCTTCAACTCTTATCCTTAACGCGGATGAAAATATTGGAAATTTTCTTGTTGCCTTTCACATTTGCCGCTTTAGTGGCCTTTTTGTTTGTATTGTCAATATTTTTGGTGATAACTTTGGATTTTGACTTTTGTGATATACCTTTAGAAGTTAGCGTTTATCCGATTTTGCTGTGTCAAAAAAAGAGAGATATGGGATTGTGTATTAAAACGTTGAATAGTGTTGAAAAAACCTCGGAGAAAGTCAGTTGAAGTGGTTAATCGGATCTCGTTAGCCATCTTGGCGAGTTGTAAAGGACGGCGGAACTGTTCAGAGCTATTTTTATTTATGATTGTTGTTTTGGAGCGCCTAAAGAGCAAATGCTCTGAACCGGGCCGTCATAACAAGAAATATAATATGTAGTTTATTTCCAGCTGTCCATGAACTTTTCTCGTGAAAAATTTTCCTTACTACGTATGGTAAAAATAGCGGAAAAGCAAATTTGGTTGAGTTTGTGTGATGGTAATTTGTGTCGCAGGCGGAGAAGAAGATCCATCGGCGGACAACACGACGGCGCGGATGGCGGACGACAACGCGGATGCGGCGACGGTGAAGAGCCAGAGCCTGCCGAACCTGGCGCGCCAGCAGCAGCTGCGGCGCTGCCTGGCGAGCAAGTGCAGCGCCGGCAGCACGTCCGTATCCTCGGTCGAGTCCATGTGCGTCAAGCTGTACGACGTGCAGAACCACAGCAGTCCGCTGACGTCGAGCGGCGCCAGCAGCTCGTCCAGCGGCGGTCGCCTGGTGCGCCTCTTCATGAAGCAGCGCAGCGGCTCGTCCATCGCCAGCGACTGCTGGGACAGCGACTCGTGCGCCAGGTCCACGTCGTTCGTCGGCAGGAAGTCCGAGCCCCGGGCGAGCCAGCGCAGCAACGTGAACCGCTGCACCGGGCCCATCTGCAAGTCCTGCCCCGGCCCGGACGACGACCACAAGAAGGAGGACGCGTCGGTGTTCGAGGACAGCCTGTACCGCCACGACCAGATCGCCGAGGAGGATGTGAACGGCCCCTCGGAGCAGTCCGAGTCCGTGGGGCGCGTTTCGGAGAGCATCTCCAAGGTGAACACCATGGAGAGGGACTCGACGCTCGAGAATGTCCGCAGCTGTGACGATAGCTCCAATTACTCGAGTCATCACGGCCCCATCGCGGGGAGGCCCAGGTTCTCGCCGGACGCCGCTTGTCACTGTAAGAAATTCAACGTGAACAACAACAACAGCGTCGAGAACGAGCCGGACAGTCGAAGGGGGTCGCGGGGAAGCATGTGCAGCTGTAATTCGTGCAGCTGTGGGTCGGGGCGGTGCGCTGCTCACCGCCACTCCGGCACGCAAATGCCGGTACCGCTCGTCAGCAGGAGTATCCAAACCTCGTGTATATTGGATGTCATCTCGAAAACGGCCGCCTTGGAAGACAGAGAGAGCAAGGAGAAGGAGAAAGAAGAGGAGATGGAGAAGGAGGAGAATGCGAAGGAGATCGCGGAGAAAGAGACGAGTGAACAGACGACGCTCGTCTCGGGAATCTCGTTCGACAAAGCGACCGAGGAGAAGCAGTCCAAGCCCGTGTACGTCTACTACCCCAACTACGCCTTGCCGGATCTGACTTTCCTCCGAGACAAACAGCAGATTGACTTGACGAAAGTCTACCTGAAGCCGCAGAAGTTCTCGTCGGTGCAGGAGAAGAACCTCCTTTCGAAGGTACCCGCCTGCCTTCGGCAACCGGCACCGACCAAGCAGAAGCGACCGTTCTCGTGTAACGACATCGAAGATCTCAGGAAGAAGGGATTCAATCATGTGCGGGACTGGAATTCGCTGGCGATGTTGCTGCCCCACGAGTACCGCCAGTACCTGGCGGAGATCCCCGAAGTGTCGGAGCAGCTCGACGAGAAGTCGCTCCCGGAAGCTCAGCCCTTGTTCTGCGTGTCCCCGAAGGCGGCCAAGACGTGCGAGTGCACGAACCTGTCGTCTGCGTCGAGCACCAACACGCAGCCGTCGTCGGGGTACCGCGGCTCGTCCACGCTGCTGTCGGACTCGTCGTCGCCGGCGCCGAATTTCAACCCGATGTTCGTGTACCGCTACGACAGCGTGAGCTCCGAGGCTAGTCTCAACCAGGCGGACAAGAAGAAGTCGTGCCAAGGGCCGCCGCTTCCCAAGAGATCCATCTCGCTGCCGTCGGCGGGGAAGGGAGCCAAGAAGGGCCCGGTGCAGGCCCAAGGGCCCCCGCGACCACCGCTGCCCAAGGGAATCCTGCGCCACCCGTCGGACGACTGCAATCCGAAACAGCGCAAGGAGACCAACAATAAACGGTAATATTAAAACTCATCTATGCCTACCCATGAAACTTGATTTAGCATGTCTATAATGGAAAGTGCCGTACGGTTCTTGTCAGATACAGCATGTTCGAGATGGGGCTGACGGAGCTGGACGGCGGGCGGAGGGCGTCGCTTCGCGCGCGCTCCCGCAGCGAGGACGGCCTGGGCCTGGGGGGCGCGACCACCGAGGAGGACGAGGGCCTCGACGAGGGCGTCGACGCGGACAGGTACGGCCATCACCGGGGCTGCTGCGATCACGCCAGCTTTGAGGAAATCCTTCGCCTGTCCGATTTCCTGCACATCAGCGAGACCGGCTTATCCGAGGGGTCCTCTGGGTCCGCGGATGAGTGGGACCAGGATAAGATGAACAAGCTGCGCGTCCAGGTGAGTCCAAAACAATCTGATTCAAGCATGGATCTAGACCCTATGATTTCAGACTATTCTCGTCCAACATAACCTCACTTTTTGTTCCTCAGGTGAGCCGATTCCTGAGTGCCAATGGTTGCGAAGTTACCGACGAATGCCGTTCCAACTGCGTTGGAACTTGTTATTGCGATCGCAAAGTCGTCACCTTCAACACCGCGACCGGCAACATGAAAGAGAAGCTGAAAACGCCACCGAATTCGCCCAATATTTCAGCAGCTCAACTGAACGACCACCGACAGTATCAGGTATTAGCCGAGGACCTTGCTTGAAAGCCCGAGGCATCAAGAATGTTCCTAACGACCTTACGTGTGGCTTTTCAGTGCAAATCTCAGCAACCGCCGCTCTCCGACCTGCCCATCCGAGAAGAAGACTCGTGCGATGCCAGCACTGCCAGTGCCACGTTATCGGCGAAATCGCCAGTCGACATGCAGCAAAAGAAAGGTACGTCATTTGGAAATCGCGATTCTCACCAAGTATCGGTGGTTTTCTCAGAATTTTGCAGGACACCGATAGGATTCAGAACTTTATTTCTTTTCCTTCTAGACGCTAATTTTAAAGCAATATCTTGTCTGATTGTTTCAGATCTGGTATCAGCGGTGTCGGACGCCGTGGAGAAAGTTATCAACCATTTCTCGAGCGGAGCGACGCTGAACGAGTGCAGCCGTCTCGGGGACTCGACGTCGTCACCGGCCGTGGCCGAGGTCGTCCTCGGCTGGCTGTGCCCCGCGTTATACGCCGTCCTGAGCGACGGGCTGCTGCCCTCCATCAGCTCGGCCTTCGGGGACATCAGCAACTCGGTTTGGCAGGTCGTTGAGGCTTCAGCTCAGCAGGGACCCATGACCAGGTCCCTCAACGAACTCGTTTTGAGGCTCAACAGTGAAGATGTTTTTGCTGAGGGGTTGCTCAAGTTTAATGCGTTCATCTTCGGGTTGCTCAAGTGAGTACTATCCCATTGTATGCTCGAAGTCCAAACTACCCCTCGGAAACTTTCTTTTCAGGTAGAGTAGGGTTTCCACGAGACCTGGAAATGAAGGAAATCGTGTAATGTCTGGGAATAAAAAAGTTGTTTTGTCACTATTCTAAAAAATCCATTTTAGCCTCATTCGTTGAGACATTGTATTTGCGCCGACCTTCAAATATGAACGTTGATATGCGATCTGTTCTCGCGTGGAGGAGCATCGTAAGTTACACCTTCCCCTGTAACCTCCCGGCCGTGAACTGCCCTCTCTCCCAATCCGTTTAAAATCGACAAATTGAGCATCAAACATCGATTCTAACAATTTCTAGTTTCCCTCAATTAGATCCAACCGTCAAAACAAAAATCCCGTTAAAAAGAAATCGGGCCAAAAATTGGAAAAAAAACCTAGGGGTAAGTAACCCCTTGCCATTTTTCAAATTTTGAGCAAAAATTTTTTTGTTGACTTTTTAATGTTTGATAGTTGGAATTATTTAAAGGGAACTAAAAACGATGTTTACCGTCGTTGGTTGTTCCTTTCGTCGATTTATCGCGTCAAAAAGTGGAATGTAAAATTTGCGCCATTCTTCAATCTCCCGGCCGCGAACTGCCGCCTCTCCCGGTCCGCTTTAAATCGACAAATATACCAACAAACATCAGTTGTAACCATTTCTAGTATCCCTAAATCAGATCCAATCTTTTAAGATTAAAGATCCCGTAAAAAATTTTGGGCCAAAAAATTGACAAAAAAACTAGGGGGTATCCCTTGCCTTTTTTTAAATTTTCAGTGGATTTTTTTTGTTTGATTCTTAACAGTTGATGCTTTTCGGATACAAAATATTTTTTTAAGTTCTTCTACATTCTTCACCGTCCGAAAACGCTATTCAGTCGAGAGAAGGGGAAACAAACGCCTATTAAAACAATTTCTATAGGTATCCCATTAATGGCGATGTACCTTTCATCAGGCAGTAATATCTGTTAAGTACAGCCCTTAGAAATCATACTAGATATCGTAATACTCTGTCAAGCTGACGTGCTCCCCAAACCAACCGTGCTTTCATGCCTGGATCGACAAAAAATGAACGCTGTTTTAAAAATGAACACTACTTTCAAAACTGCCGTTGATCCAGCGATTAACCCTTTGACCGCAATTATTGACTTTCCAGTGTGCACTCTATGGACGCTTGGATGGCTTATCTGCGGACGAGAGAGAGTATTATCCGGAAACACTACAGCCCCGACTCCCTGCTGGTGTTATCGTCGTGCGGCGGGCCGCAGTACCGCGCGCTTACGGACCGGCTGCTGGCCGCCCTCCGGCCCCTCACCCTTCTGCCCTTCAGACTGGACCTGCTGTTCGAGTGTCGCCAGCTTCACCAGAGCCTTCAGCGCCTCAGCCAGCCCGCGGCCTCGCCCTCGGCGCTCATCAGACTCGTCCGGTCGATCCACAATTCCGTCAGCCAAATGCCAACCACTCAGGAGCACGCTAGTAAAAAGTAAGTACGCTGTATCGAAATCGTAAGCGTCCTGTTTTCAACCGTACTGTAAGTTTAAAAGGTTCGTTTTTTTTCCACCTTTCGTTGCTAATCCCGCCGGAGCGTGCGTTGTTGCCACAAGGACAGGGTATCAGGGAAGTCAAGGAAAAGTTCGGTGGTTACAGAAGCCAAGGAAAAGTCCAGTGGTTGTACGAATTTGGGAAAAGTCGGGAAATATACTGAAAAGTATTAAAAAGTCAGGGAAAACTGGAGCGCCTCGAAAAAAAATCCGCCGTAAACTCAAGATTATTCATCCTTCAAAATCAGTCGAAACCACATTGATCTAGAAAAAAATGGGAAGTCTTTCAGGGAAAGTTGGGTAATTTCAAAATCTTAAGTTTGTGACCATTATGAGTGAGGCAGAAAACCTCACCTTAACCTAACCCTAGTTAGACGCCCTTCACTTGGTGGTGGTAGTAAATGCTGCTGAGAGGTAAGCCGCATCAGGCTTTGCGACAGCGGAACGTTAGCGAAGAGAGGCTCAAGACATGTGACCTACCAAGGTTAAACTAGCCTCCGTTAACCTAATCTCCAGGTTAAATATAGCTAATCTACCCTAAGTTAACTTAACCTATGTTAAGCGAACCTTCTAGTTAACCTAACCAAAGTTAACCTAATGTAGATCAACCTAACCCACGTGGTTGTATGTCGTCAAACTTTTTAATGCAAAGAGAGGTTGAACGGAAGTGGAACTCCCATACGCAACGCAACCTCTAAACCTTAGAGTATGGCACGATGATGTTTTCATTCAGTAAATCGGAAATATGAGGATTGTTTTGAACTTTTTAGTTCGGTCGGTGATACTGGAGATGCGCCGCAAAGCGGACCGATCCTGAGACGCCTGAGTCGCAGCGGCGCGGCGAGGCAGCTGCGGAGGCCGAGGTCGTACGTAGAGCAACCCGTCGAGGTCGACCGAAACGACCCGACCAACATCATGCGCAAACGGTGGAGCGGAGTCCAGCTCGGATCCAAGCTCAGCCAGGCGCTGGACAGGCTCATGGCGGAAGACACGGAAGAGGTAAGCGCCCAAAGCAATTTACCGAGCGAGTTTCGAGCCCCTGAGGATTCTCTGAAATGACTGTGCAACCCGCGTGACATGTGTGTAGTGCATGTTGCCTGAATTTCGAACTTTCAGCCCGTAGGCAACACGCATCGCACTCGTGTCGAGAGGACTGCATCGAAACTCCTCAGGGGCTCGTAACTCGCTCGGTACAGTGGGTCACAAAAGTCATGACCCCTACTTAACTCTTTACCACCCAGCGATGCCGTTCGGCAACAGAAAAAAATATTTTTGAGGATCTTTTCAGTTCAGTATTGTCTAAGTTAAAAAAATAACACCCCTCTAGAAACCTTAAATTTTATGATTTAGGCATTTTAAAAGGCTTAAAATTGCGTATTTTATTGAAAAAAAAATCCTTCCAATTTCTCTTAAGCTTAATTTCACTCCAAATACCTTGGGCTGTAAAGGGTTAAAGAAGAATTTCATAGAAGGGACATGACTTAAACAAATTCTAACGAAGATTGATTTCTTGCAGGAATACACTGACAGTATTGAGCGCGACGCTCATCCCCGGCAAAGACCGTCCCACGAATCAGACCACTCGACGAGTGACGACCCAGAGACGCTGGTGTCCATGGAGAACATGAGTGACGCTGATGTAGAGACGGATAGTTCGGAGAGGAGAGGGGCTTCGGACGGAGCGGCGCACGGCTCGACAGACGGGACTCCGCGGCTGCAGAGGAAGGCTGCGCTGGGAGTGGGAGGCAAGTTCCGGCGGTTGCAGATGAAGTGGGAGCTACTTACGGGAAGTGGGAGCGAATCCCGGAATGGGAGCACTCGCACGTCCCCGGAGACGTCACCCACCAAGTCAGTTCGACCGAGAGCACCCAGGTGAGGAGACGGAAAGTTTCTTGTTTAGTTAAGGAATGCAGTGGAACTCGTATATAACGCTCGCCGGATATAACGCTTTCCCGCCTTTTACGCTCTTTTTCCTCGGCCCCTTGGGCAAAGCCCATAAGAGCAATGTGTGTTTTTCCCGGATAAAGCGCTCCCCGGATATAACGCTTTCCCGCCTATAACGCTCCTCAGTCTGGTCCCTTCAGGTAAAAATTCCGGATGTAACGCTCTGCTCGGCACAGCACGGCGGCGAAACGGCCCTTTTTACTCGTTCTTTACCCGAACTTTACCTCTCCTTACCTCCCATTTTAGAGGTAGAAAGAACGAGTATAGCGCTCAACGTGGAAGACGTCCGCTAGCCAACATGTAGCCGAAACGAAAGGATATGCAAGGAAAAGTCCGAGACAAGGTGTGAATAGGAAAGTTACGTAAAAATACAACACGCCGTACCGTACTTATTGGGCGTGAACATTTTAACGTACGAAGAGAAGTACTCTTATGGGGCTTCGTTTAGGGCTAAAACAGACAAATTCCTTTGTTCGCTTATGAGAGATACTGATGTGTGATACATTTCACTGAAATTTCAAGATAACAGTTACTTTTTAAATCTTTGGAAATTAACGCACGAATGATGCGTGCAACGGAACAAGAACCTAAGCAAGAATCGATGCGAGATTTAAATATCCATTAAAATCTTAGGCTACTATGTAAAATTCTACGTGAAAATTAAAAAAAAAAAAAAA
>Ga0058701_10002117_pt1 | contig 14804 bp, 6 predicted proteins | sample AgamicOrMae_FD_97039 | JGI IMG/M metagenome (GOLD analysis project Ga0058701, IMG submission 97039) | Agave microbial communities from Guanajuato, Mexico - Or.Ma.e | ecosystem: Host-associated > Plants > Phyllosphere > Phylloplane/Leaf | place: Guanajuato, Mexico | collected 2012-06-04
ATTAGTTTACAAAAAAAATCACTAGAATTTTGTTTGGCTCATCACTACTTATGGACATCACTGTACTATCAGTCACAAAGGTCTTGCTCTTCCCAACACTTTCAAAGCTCTATAACTTGGAAACGGAAAGAGATACGACAAAAAGCGTTGCATCAAATCAATTGATAAGGCAAACACCTAGCGATTTTATATTGCGCCTTTTGTCGTATCTCTTTCCGTTTCCAAGTTATAGAGCTTTGAAAATGTTGGGACGAGCAAGAGCTTTGTGACTGATAGTACAGCTAGGGATAAAGCCTTTCGATGACAGCTACCGCTTAAATTGAATTCTAATTTAGCGATTCCGAATGATACGATAATTATAACTCAGCTCAGAACAGTTCCCTGAAAAAATAGTCAAAACTGAGTTTTACAGCACTTCACTTGAAAACCACGTGACTTCGCTACGGGAAACAATTGTGAGAAAAACTCACGTCGCGCTATTTTAAACACCACGCGCTCAGTTTTCCTGACACTTCCTTTAGCATAAATCTGAAACTTGTCGCTGTTTCTTAAACGCCTTCTTAAATACTGACAGCCCGCTGCGAACAAATAAGTTAAGAAGCCTGAATGCCGAGGTGTCAACATGAGACAACCACAAGCCACAGAACTTCACAAAGTTGTGAGCAGCTGTCTACGTCAAAATGCCTTGTTACGAATAACACTACTCCAGGAGGCCTCTTACTCGAATTACTTTACCGTCAGCTAATTTTTACTACATATCCCTGAATAATATTAGCTTTTTAGAGTAGACTACTTTTTAAAGTAGTTGTAAAATGATCGAGGAACTTGCTTCAAGTCCCAGTTTCACCACATTAACAAAAAAAGTAATATGAGTTTAAAAAAACACACGATACACACATTTAACCTTAAATTAACACAAATAAAAACATGGGAGTGTAAAATTCCCAAAAATCATAAGACCCAAAAAAGCTAAAAGTCAAAAATTCTGAGAAAACTCCTTTTTTTAAAAATGTATAGTGTACACATAGACGTAAACAGAATTTCAGTCATTTTCTTGTGGGGTCATTTTTAAATTTTAAGCGCGGCAAGGTTTTTGTTTATTGTTAAACACTTAAAAACCGGCTTTGACGGCAAATGAGTGTCCTATCGTTCGCCTAACCAAATAACCGGGGGTCCTGTCATTTCCAAAATCACCCTGCGCAGCTACAAGTCAACACATGGCCGCGCTCGACAACAGTATGGTACTCGGGGTCTTTCCTTCTCGTAAGAAAGAGAGAGCGTAAGAGCTGCTCCATGTGTGAGACAGGGACGAAAACACACGCGGCAACTGTTTTCGAACGTAGCCCGCCCAGCTGATCCCGACAAGCAGACTGTCAGCAAGCTCACTTCTCGTCCTGGGCGCCATCACAACCGAGACGTAAACACAACGACGCGCGACAGTCGGAGCCGGTGTTTCCCGATCGGCTCTTTCCGAAAGAACTAAGTCGCGGGCGGGCGACGGCGCGTTGCGGCGTCGACGGCGTCGCTCCGACCATGGCGTGCCGCCGGCGATGACGCCGCCGGCGAGAGAGAGAGAGAGAGCGTCGGGAGGGGAACACAACTGGGGGGGGGGGCGCTCACGTATTTCGTGATTACCACCAGCTCCAAAGGGCGCATAGACTTCACCCCATATTTTTATGACTCGAGTCGCAGCCTAAAGCCGGCAGACCCTCCACCCTATTTAAGTCCTAAATAAAAAGTGTGTCCCTATGCAAGCGCGGGAGCCATGAGCGGGACCCACGAGTGGGACCCACAAGAGCGACGCGCTCATCGGCTCATGCAACTCGAATTCCGCTTTTTAAAGGTTATCTGAAAGAGCAGAGCTGATAATTAGGGGAGTATCGAAGCAAAGGGAGCAGGAACCTACTCCTTTTTTTTCCTCAAAAATTTGACCCGGTAAAAAAAATCAAAAACGGTTCTTTTCACTTTGAACTTCCGAAAATATTGCAAATTTTTAAATACCTAAAAGAAGTGCACAAAAATAGCTATGCACATTTCACAATTAAAAAACAACAACAAAAAACACAACGCTGTTTTATGTAGTCCCAAACCTGTTTTGGGCATGAAAGTAAAACAGTGGAAGAACGTAATTCAGTAATTTTTATATGCTTTTTCTTTCAGGATGAACTTCTGAAAAACTACATCACTAAAAAGGTCTCGTCGAGAGCTCTCCATTGATATGGTTATTGATAGGGATATCTTAAAAAATAACCAAATGGCGCTCTTCCCCTGTTTTACTTTCATTCCTAAAACAGCAGAGACTAACCAAGAAACTGGCAGTTTTTGTAGTAGTTGGCTGAATAAAAGTGACTGCATACATTATTCAATGAGGGCGTTTTTTTTTTGTTTTTTTTAAATATAGACACTGCATAATGAAATTTAATAGTATATTTAACCGCTTCCCAACGGTATAAAGCTCAAAAATCAGTGTTAAGACTTTCGTAACGTCGCCATTTTCGGTATAACAGCATTCATTTTTTATCTCTTGTGTACAACTTTGATTCGACGTTTTACTTCATGAACACTATGTGCGACGTACAGTCGCGTATGTTAGGTGCCCTGTGCCTTTTCACTTCGCTGTCTCTACGCTCGTCTGTGCTGTCCGTTAAGACCACCGAAAAGAAATGCTCTAGATTGGCCGTAAGACTTCCATAAACGCTAAGCCTTTGAAAGCGTGTGTCGAGGATATCTTAAGATGTGCTATGGCATGTCACCCTTTGCCTCCTGAGTTAATTTGAACACACTTTACCTGTTCCGCCCTTCTCTGACTTTGTCCGGATAAGCCGCAGTGATCAGAGATAAGTGAACTTGTTTAAGACAGCCTCATCCGCGTGTCTGTATTTCCCTCATAATTTACGGATGAATTCCACGTGAAGACCGCGAAATTTCGACGAGCAAAACTGGAAGCGACACTGCAGACTCAATTTTACTAAGAGCTGATATTATGTGCCAGGGAAAATGGTGGAGTCAGTTTTTTCTCCCCACTTAGGCCTATTGTCAGCTTAGACGTTTTTAACGACCACCTCTTGCAGGCTGAGTTGATCGTTACAAGCGGTGATCGTTATACTGTGCAAAATATACGTAGGTACAGGAAATATACATTGTTTGCAGGGTAGCGCAAAGGTGAGATTGGTCGTTATAAGCGCTCGGTGGTTTATATGTGACTGCAGTCGCTGTAAGCGGTCTCGATTTTTTAGAAGGATGCGTCAAAAACTGCTGGTAACGTTCCGAATAAGGATAATGTTATTATTTTACCGTTCGTTAAGCCTTACTTGGATAATGGCGCTGTATATGCTTGTGTAAAGGTCTTCTTTTATAGAAAGAGAATATTTAAAAAGGAAATACTCTTAAACAGAAGTGCTTAAGAGAGGATAGTCGACGCAACGTCAGGTTAAGAGTTAAGTTTTTTTGGTGAAGTTAAGTAAAGACGTCTTCTTAGGTTAACTTAGGTTAGGTTAATCATTTAGTTTAGGTCAGTGAGACGAGTTTTAATAAGATTTCACTAATTCGTAGTAAAAATACCTTCCTACACATCCTTAGGTTATTTCACCAATTCCAGGAGAGACCTATTCTCATCCTGAATTTCAGAGTTTCGGTGGATCCATTTTTTCCCCCGAGAGGTACCTCCCACCTACCGTCGCAACTCAAATGGTAAATGTTGCGGCTCGCTGAACTTACCACAAACTGCAACGAGAGAGCATGGCTTACCTGGAAAGAGAGAAAAAACATCGCATTAGTCGTGCGGTCTGAAATAGAGCTACGACGTACGAAGTGGAGCAATTGTTGGCGGAGGCAGTTCTCACGGCTAGGGGCTAATTGAATTGAATGAAGCCTCTATCACGATAGAGACAAAAACAAACTCTTTCCTTGACCGATCTACTCCCAATGCCTACGTGCACTTGAAAACATCACCATTTAAGAGAAATCTCAGCTCACTAAAACAGTCTCCTGCCCACATTTCCTTGCGTTAAAACGAAAAAAGTCATTGCGTGCTAGCTACCGGTGTCGGGCATTCCCGTGTCGCACGAACACCGCCGAGTGCATCTACTTGGTTTGATCGTTTTGCCTTCGGGAAAGTTCGTAAGATTCCGCGTCAGCCGACGAAGAGTTCGGACACACGCAGTGATGACGCGATCGTTGCACGCTCGGAAAAGTTCGTAAATTTCCGCGTCAGCCGACAGAGAGCTCGGGCACACGCAGAGATAGCGCGATCGTCGCACGCTCGGGAAAGTTCGTACAATTCCGCGTAAGTTCGGGCCAATGCAATTTTATTCGTTCTCCTGTTAAGTTCGTCCGATTTGTTCGCTGCTGCAATAAACAGCTTAATACGTTATCTCCCAGCGGCGCTATGCAGTGAGATTTAAGTGACACCTCATAAGTAGATTTATCCGTGAGGATCTTAAGCCTGGAGGCGCAACGTCACGCCGACAGGCCCTCGCGTGCCATGACGTCAGATGACGACGATTAGACGTCGACGTCCGAGCAAGGGCGCGTCTCCGATAAGAGAAGTGTGTCTCACGACAAGCATATTCGGTTTGGAGCAAGTCAGCGCGGCGGTGCGGCGCGGAAATGACGGTAGTCGGACTGAGATGCGCAATAAATTCCTCCGGGAGCAAGAGAGAGAGTGGAGCGCGGAGAGACTCGGGACGCCACCTGCGAGACACATTTTCGATGGAATGTATCTGGATGTATACGGCCCTACGCGCAAGAGAAACTTACATGGCAGCCCGTTAAGAGTGGCATTCCCCAACTATCGATTTCAGCTAGAATACTAGATGTAGCCTAAGATAGTCGACAGCAGGAGAGCAACACAGTTTAATCATCCTCGCTTTTCCTCTGAATCAATTGGGATACTGCACACGTACCGCTAAATAGGCCACTTTTTGACCTTCCCTTCGCGCCACTTTGTCCTATCCCTTATGTACGGGGCGTATCGCTAACCTCAACCGTAGAAGGTTTCTACACTGTAATTATTTAAGGTATCATTTTCAACCTTTTGGTTTAAATTTGGTGCTACCCTCCAACGTCAAGCCGAGCGGAGAGATAGCGGAACGAGGCAAAAGGCATCCAACCTGGCCCAACCTATATCATAAGCAAGCCTCTTGCCGTATACCAAGTTTTGGTATAGTGCCATGTGCCTCGCTCCGCTCGGCTGTCGCCAAGCCTAATGCCGCTTACTTCTCGGCGCCCCTGAGCGGGCGCCGAGAAGTAAGCGGCATCAGGCTTGGCGACCTTTTAGTTGGGTAGCCCAAGCTTAAGTTAGGTTAGGTTAGGTTACGTGGCTTGTGCCTCGCTCCGCTCGGCTGGACGACGGAGGGTAGCACCAAATTTAAACTAAAAGGTTGAAAATGCTACCTTAAAAAATTACAGTGCCTTCTTCGCTTCGCAACCTTATGTACGGGGCGTATCGCTAACCTCAACCGTAGAAGGTTTCTACGTCATGAGGGAGGAATTGCAGCTACTCCCTTAGCCCAAAGTAAAGCTGATCTGAAGAGCGTGACGGAGTCTAGGTCAGACGGGACCGGGGAGTCTCCTCTCCGGAACGTTTATCCTCCGAGTGGGACGAATGTTTAATCAGAGATGAATGAGGTAAAGTTTATCTTGTTGGGCCAAAGCCGAACGGAGACGTGAACGTGGCTCGACGTCGCGGCGCAGCGCCGCAGCGAACCGCGAAGTGATTAAGAGGCCCTGGGCCAGGATGGGGACCGCGATGGGGCCAGGATGGCGACCTGGACGGGGACGGGGCTTGGATCATCATGATTAATTTGGACCACGTCGTTTCTCTAACCTGGCCCGCTATTCGTCCTAGACTGAAGATAGTTCGCCAACGCGATCGCGTGGTGCGCTTGCGCGAATTCGAAGAGAGCGGCCAACTGGAATGCTGTCTGGCATTTTTTTTTAAATGTGGAACCTTCTATCCTTTTTTTGGGGGGGGGGTAATTTTGAAAATATTTTTTATTAACCATTGCCTAATACACCTTACCCATGCTTGACTGACCCTCATTGAATCAAACATTAACAAAATCGTAACTTAACCTGGCCTTTATAGTGTATGTACGTTACCGAACTCAAAGCTTACCGGAATTCACCTGACAAGACCAAGTCCATTTTCACTTCACAGCAATTTCAACCAAAGTAAATTGGCTTAATTTAACGTTACGTGACTTACACCAAGTTAGACTCAACTCCTCTTACCCTTGCTTCCAAAAAGTAAAAAAAAAGAAATAAAGAAAGAAAAAGAAAAACCTTTACTTAGGAAGAAGGGAGGTGGTTATTTTTTCTTCTTTTCCCCCCACAAACATTAAGGACAAGATATGGGTTTTTATCATGGCGCTTCTAGCTCGGAAATACTTAGAGAATAAAACTCGTTAAGAGACGCACCTTGTTACAGAATAAATTAAAATGGCTAGTGTGAGAACCTAATTTGAAAAGATGGTCGTTGATTTGCATAACAGACGGGAGACGTATTGCATTTGTCAATAACCGAGCGATTGTTCCTTTGAAATGGAAACACTTCAGCTAATACAGAGTTCTCTTCCCTTCGATCCAATCTCAAAAAGAGAAAGAGAAACAGTCTATTTAAGTTTATTTTGCACGACCTCCTCCCACCGATATTGGTCGGTCTTTAATGCAAAGCAAAAATGCCTCCTACGTAACGTTTTTTTAAAAATAAAATATAAATGTATGCCTAAAAGACGCATACATATTTCTTCATATTCAACTTATCAAATCTCGGCATCCTAATAAATAATAATCTTTTAAAATGAAAATATGCGAAAAACATGTAGAAATATTTTTATATGAGTATATAGTATACGCAATAATAAATACTAGTCGATTATAACAACATGAAATAGGCCTACTAAAAACTTCTCATATACGGGATAGAATAATATTACAAAGAAAACTATACTTTTATTAAAAAACTGTTTTCCACTTTTACATCCTTCAATTTTGGCCGTTCTTTTTTAAATGTGTAGGCAGGGTACAGTCACGCTTACGACAAATGGAACGTATCCTCTTTCAAGAAAAGCAAAATGATAATTTTTATGTCCTGCTCTGTTTCTTTCTTGCTTTCTCTTCCGTCTCTTTCTCCGTCCGGACGGAAGGGTTGTAAACGCTCCCCTTCTTCTTTCCACGGAGAGTGCTACGTTAAAATTCTTTCATTTTACCAGTGTTCAAAATATGCTGTGATTTCAATCTAGAATTAGGCTACGTGTACGTCTCTACGTATCCGCATTAAAATAGGACACTTTAAAATTGAATTATAGTCACCATAAGATGAACTTCAGCGAATTGCGCCAAGCGTTTACAATGGAGATCCAAAATCGTATCACTTCCACATCTGGAGCCTTTTTCTTTCGAGAAATTCATGTTGGCAATACCATTGAATTGACCCGAATGAATGCGAGGTCCACCATATTTAAATGTTTAAGTATTGCCAACATAAATTTCGGAATTACAATGAAGTCACTAGAATTGAATCGGACTCGATTTACGATTTCTACTGTAGACATTATTATCTTCTGGCCGTACGTTATTTATTTTGATAAAAAAAATAGATTTGATAAATATGTGTATTGGAATAATTATATTCTTGGCTCAAAGAAGTGCTTCAATTTTTTATGAATAAGCGCCTACATTAGAAACATATTTAACCCACTACCGCCCAGCGATGCCGTTCAGCATCAGAAAAATTTAGTTTGGAGGATTTTTACAGTTCAGTATAGTCATAATTTAGAAAATATCACCCATCTGAAAACCTGAAATTTTACTATTTAGGCATTTTCCAAAGTTTAAAATTGTGTATTATAATGAAAAAAAATCCTTTCAATTCATCTTAAGCTGAATTTCACTCCAAATACTTTGGGCTGTTTTGGGTTAAGATTACGTAAAAGGGCTGGTATAGAACAGAAGTGAGGTCTGCAGCAACGGTGGTCTCCTGACCCTCTTCAGATAGTATCTAAACAGGGCGCTGACACGTAGATGAAGGCAAATGTCATATATTCGTGAAGGGAATAAGGAGAATTCATGAACGAACCTCAGCATCCCTTACCCCCCATGAGGCGCCCTGGAACAATGCCGTTCAGACAAGGCTTGACGGGCGCCCTTATCCGCTTGACGTTGAAACACTCACCGCTGGCTTGATTCATAAAAGCAATTCAAGTTGCCTAGACGGGGTCGGATAAATACTAAGAAAGTGGTCGGTTGCATCGAGGGGGCCGTGAGGTCTGCCGGGATGCCGCCGTGGGAGAGGGTGGCCCTTCATAAAAAGAAGACTTGCTTTATGTTCGACCGGATATCAACGGAGGAATTTTGGACATGTCGTAAAACGCAGCGTCCGCAGCGACGGCATTGCGGCCGGACAAGCGTTTTCATTGGACGACAAACCGCGGCCCTGGTTTTTCGCGCGCTTGAATTTAAACGAAGAATTCGGCGAAATAGGATTTTGTGGTACCTGGTCAAGGGTAGATAGACACTCACTGACTTTGGGACTCACCGAGAAAAACCAACAATTTTGGAGAGAATCGTTAAAAAATATTTTTATTTTGAGGCATTTTTATTTTATTTATAATTAGTGAAAAAAAACAACAACTACATTTTATAGGGATTAAATGAGGGATACTGTCAAATTTTAGTGATATCTATTAAAAGAGATCTCAATCTTCGGAGCAATTTATCAGGTAATATACATCAACGAGGGAGGCTATTTGGCACATATTGTCAATTTTCAAGAAAATCTATGAAGGATATACGAAATTTCTAGAATTACCTTTTAAATGGACACCCCTATTCCCGGAAAAAAATATGATGAGAATCCTCAATTATGAGGGTAATTTAGGAGTAATCTATAAAGAGGGACCTTTATACTGTAGAAGTTCTCGGTAAAGTCGAATAGGAAAATTCTTCAAAAATTAAAAATGATCATGACTATCCGCCATCTCTGAGAGCGGGAAGGACTTGCAATACTAAAAGTAAATAAAATAAATAGAAAGCCGACTGAGATGCATACATTGCTAGTTTAAGATGAAAATGCACACTCTAAACTTGAATCAGTGGAAATCTAAACATTCTCAGTCGATTCCCACTAATTTTCAATCAAAACTGTACCACATAAGTCAATTGGCGACTCGATTTCCACTGAGAATCAGTAGATTTCTACTCATTCGTCTTTGATGTAGAGAGGCTGTTCACCACACACTTCCTCTCTTGTTTTGACCGCGTCATGTATAGGTTATTTCAAGCCGTATTTGGTTCATTAATAGACAGCTGATTTTGCAAGGACGCGAATCTAAAAACAATTCGTTGGACTAGCACCAAAAGTTGACTGATTGTAACATTCGTTTGAGAGACAATGCCATCAATAATTAACACGTGCATACTGAAAACAAGAAGCTGGTCAAAACCGTTTCAGTGGCATCATCGACCGAATTAATCATTGCCGATGGATTGCGGCTTTGCGTAATGCATCGGAGAGCTAAAACGGGGGGAGAGCATATTTATTAACGTCTGAAATATGGTTTAGTCTGCATGAATAAAAAAACATCGCTTGGCGCAACCGGAGATTTAGGTGCCATTGAAATAAGACCACATCGCAGCTGATTTCCGCTGTGGGGCTGCCACAGTTGCCACGGCTGCCGCCACCAGCCAAAAATGCACTACGAATGTTGCGGAAACGAGACGATGCGAGCGTTCACAGTGAAACCAAAACACGTTCTTACCTGTTTTGGATAAATAAAAAGCGAGTAGAACGTGTTTCGAGTACTTTTCATGATAGACCTGTGTTCAGCCATATAATTCAAAAGGTCTCGGCGAGAGCTTTCCATTGATGTGGCTGAACATAGGTCTATCTTGAAAAAATGACCAAGATAAGTACTACCCCCGTTTTACATTCACACCCAAACCGGGTGAAAAATTCCCTTAAGCAGCTGTATCTTTTTTTGCCGACAACACTGTAATAAACACAAAAATTGTCGGAGGATGGTTGATTGCGATTTTGTGGTGGAGATTGTGGCTTCTCAAACAGGGGCGAGGCCACAAGCGATTCTGCTGCGAAACTTTAAGATCTGGCAATTTACTGTCACTTCGTTTTGTTTTGCCGGAGTGTCGGGGTTAATTACACGCTTAGAGATCCCCGAATCACGGAGCGCCACTTCTGCGCCGATGTACCTCATCGAAACGTAGAGGCTGCCTGCTTATAATGCCGCCAGGAGCGCCTGCCGAGCACAGGGTAGGCAACCGTGCGCACAGGCGTGTACTCCATGTTGCCGGGGCCCCAAACTAAAACGAGTCTCCTCTGGTTTATGGTACGCAGCGCATAGCAGACTAGACCCAGGTGAGACCGATCAATCTACCAGAGCTGCATCTGCGAGACCAATTTGTTACGCGTTGCCCAACTCCATTATTAATCGACATAAGCCAAGAGAAGGCTTAGTTTGGAAAAAAAATGCAATAAGAAGTTTTCGGCTTGAAATTTTGTAAAAGCGCCTTCCGGAACCCGTTACTTTTTCGGTCATATTTGGCTTGATTCGAAACAATAAGATTAATATGGAATGGGTTTAGGAAGTCACTCAAACTCAGTTTGAAGGGTTGCATTTTCTACTTATGTTCTAGCCTGGTTTAACCTCTCATGACATGAAGAGAATTTACGATACCGCGTGCGCTCAATTCTTCACTATCACTCCGCTGCAGCGAGTCTCGTACGGAGAGATGTGACAAGTTATTCACGCGCTGTGCGCTGATAGTTGGGATGCATGAAACCAGTCAGGCTGGACGGACGCAAGGGTCACGTGGCAGTTGACGCCTCTCTCTTCGTGACGCTCTCCGTTCGGCCGTCGCGAAGCGGCATGCAGCAACGCAATTAAAGGTGGAAAGAAAAATAATATGCTGGCTTTACAACCGCGAGTAAAGAGCCCCTTTGAGTTCAACCAGAGATTAAAATGCAGTTTTGGGTTTGAACACGAAAGAATGATCACCGGTGCTCGATCTCCGTGTGTTTGGTGAATGTTATTAGGTCGGCAAAGCCGCAGACAGAAAAGGTTACAGCGGTGGTGATACCATTTCTCTCCATGGAACAGCAATTACGTATCCGTGGGTGAGAAATAACTTAGGACAAGCGCCTAATCGGTGACTGCCACCGAAGATTAAAAAATGCACAAAAGCCACACAAATTGATGCTAGCTCGTCAATCGACTAAAAAATTACGGCAGTCGGATTCGAACACTTGAAACATATGAACAAAATCAACCCGCGTTAACCCCACCATTTAGAAAACCTTTTAGCCTTGCCTTAAGATTAACCGTTTACCTCAATAAATAGGACTAACTCTGGTAAGTTCACATAAAAAAAAATAAAACAAAAACGACGTGCCAGAGTTTGAACCCTGAATAAAGGTAGGGAAGCTAAAATAAGCATTGGCACTACTCTTGCATTATGGAAATACGACACTATTATTTTATGGATTAAGAATTTCTAATTTATGTTTGAAGAATGAGACTTGGCGTCACTGGGAAGCAAAATGGCGGGCCCACTCCCTAGGATTACAGTAATTGAGTCAAATTTTAATTGAAGCCAGCGCAACCCGGGATAGGGTGAGTACTCAATTATTTCTTACCTATATTTCGTAAGACACAGTTGATACCAAAATTCAACGTAACATAAAAAGAAAACAAAAATAGGGTTTTACTACTTGCACATGGTAAGGAGAAAAACACGAATTCACATTATTTCTCTAGATAAATCTATGCATTTAGAGACTTGGTATTACATGAATAAGATTGGACAGGGCTTTCGTTTGATGTGGTTGTCCAAAGATATATTTTACAACCTAACCAAAATGTGTATTTCAAATCTCAATCCAAAACAAATTTGCAATTAAAAAATATTTTTTTTCGAAAACTGTTATTGGTCACAGACAAAACTTGGACGAAACAATGGAACGAAACAAATATGGTTTCTGAACACGAAAGATAAATGCAAATCTACGCACAAAGATTACCATAATGTCGTTACCGATTGTCTAATATCACTACCCTCTTGGCTCTGGAGAAACTTGGAACATTTCCAAAACATTTTTTTTTCTTTTAAAACAGTTTAATTTACATAAAATAAACAAAAATTTCCACGCTGCGCGGAGCACCGCCCGCAATTCGTTTTTAATCTGCTCACCTACATATTTTTGATCTCGCCATGTACGCTAATTCCAACACGTTCCGCGGTGAAAGTTAATAGGTTTATTTCTAGCATTTCTCTGTGGACCAATAAATCTGTAATTGATTTTTTTTTGTTAACTTTTCAGCGGGAAAGTTAAATTTGGGCGGCGCGAGCCAATTTGAACTACTCTCCGGAGGAAACATTACTGAACGGGTTCACAGTCGGAAATTTTATAAATGAGCGGGGAAGGGGAGAGAAGGGCGTTCGAAATCGAACCCTGGACCCACTTGGGGAATGGGGAGGGGGAAATCCGTCAGTGGGGCAATCCCCCAAAGGACCTGTGAGGCCTCGTCCTTAAAAATATTACGTTGCACGAATGTGTGTCCGGAGCGGCTGGCCTGCGCAGCTATCCTTGCGCTGCGTGCAGGCACAGAATCGCGAAAAAAGAGGATAAATCTGTATGGTATTCGGAAGAAACAAATGCACTAGAAGGGCGAATAGCATCATTTTCTCATTGGTCCTCTTAAGACGGCTCCAGAAATATGGCGGAACGTCCAATTCACTCAAATATTATTACCATAAACAAGCAGGAGTCATACTACATCGCTTCAACACAGAAAAAAACTAAACCCTGTTTTAGGTAGTCCAACAACTGTTTTGGGTATGAAGACAAAACGGGAAAAGAGTGTTATTAGGTTAGTTTTGAAGATAAACCTATCAACATTCATATAATAAAAACGTCTCGTCGAGAGCTCTCCATTGATATGTTTATTCATAGGGGAATCTTTAAAAAATAGTCCAATCACGCTCTTCCTCTGTTTTACCTTTATATCAAGGACAGGTTGGTTTTTACTGTGAACAGTTTCTCGTCAATCTATTCGAGAGGTTCAATGATGAGAACAAAGAAAGTTTGCGTTAATTGAACCGATGAGCGTAATCGGATAATTCCAATATAATTTTTCATTTTGATTTTAATTATTATTCATATTTTTTATCCTTGTAACAGCAAAATGAATTCGGGGACAACCTCCGAACCTCCGTTGGTTACATTCCGTAAAAGAATTTTGAAAAATGTGGCCAAACTTTTGACTATAATGTATAAACATTTTTCGCAAAAATATGAGTTTTAATAACAATCGAAAATGGAGCGCCATTTCCTTATTGCTATTAGGATTTCATGGGAGACAATCGCGTTATCGATAAATTATGGCGGGTGAAGATAATGTACGCGCGTTTCTACTCCTCTAACATCGAGTCAACGAAGAATCAGTGAAAACATGTGTTAGTGAAACGTGATAACCGCGGAAATTTCAACATAACAATTTACAAGTCTTATTTTAAGAATTCGCGTGGCTCGCTGTAAAACGCGAAGTCCACCATCGAAAGCATCTACGTTTCGGATTTGATTTAGTCAATGTGCCTGGGCGTCGCAATTTTTTAGCCATTTTTTTAAATTCCGCGCGTCATTTCCCGGGCGCCGATTGCAAAGGGAATTGAATAGCGCACGTCTTTCTTCCCTTCAGATTTCAACGATGAAAAGTTGTTTCCGCGTTATGGAAACTTGTCTGACTACGCTTGCCTTGTGCGAGGCCACATCGCTCTCTACTGCTCGCCTCGCCGCACGGAAAAAAATGGTTTTGTTACGGCAACAAAATTAGGGACAACAATTTTTTTTTGTTGCTGCAGCCAAAAATTTCGCTGCAGCAACCAAACGTTTTGTTGATAGAACTAAACATTTTGTTGTTGTAACAAAATATTTTTGTTATCCCTATTTTAACAAATGATTTTGTTGGTATAACAAAACCTTCTATACCGTGCGCATGCGCTGAGAAACAATCCTATTCACCGAGATGGTCTTGTGGTTATCGACGAAGATTTCTGATTACGAAGGTGTGGTTCAAACGCTCAAAATAATTCAACTTTTCTCTCGCATGAAAAACAAAGACACACAATAGAGATATGTAAGCTGTCCCCAAAGGAGGTCATACTCAAATTTACACTGAATAGGCCACATTTTGACCCTTGGTGCAGCCAGTCCAGCCAAAACCCTAGTCAAAAGCCAGCCACCGTATCCCATCTACTCAACGCCAGCCAGGATACCAGCTAGTTTCCAGCCGATTTCGGGCCGTCCAGCCTGTGTCCAGCTGCTTTCCAGCCCATTATTTAAACTAGGACACCCTACCCCCGGAGTAATGAGCCGCGAAACGGTTTTCAAAATCACGGAATTTCCAGGAAATCACGTTTGAAAGGTCCACAGTTCAAGTATTTCTCTCTTCGAAGATTTTCCTTCGGATCGAAGAACCGTGGCAATACCGAATAGATACTAAAATCGCATTACAGGAATTTCAGATGCTTCGGAAACATTAACTCTTTCTCTCCTGAGACGCAAACTTTGCGTCGAAAAGCAAATTGACCTTAAAATTTTCCAAACCACGGGATTCTAGAGGAAATTCGTCAAAGCGAGATTCCCCACAGGGCAGAGCAGAGTGCTTGCAAAGCAGTGACACAGCTCGGCCTTAGATCCTCATTCGCCCCCCCTCCCGAAATTTAAATTCAACTGAAATTTGTAGAACGCTGACTATAGCCCAGTTCTCCCCCCCCCCCGTCCGTTC
>Ga0058701_10002118_pt1 | contig 14800 bp, 7 predicted proteins | sample AgamicOrMae_FD_97039 | JGI IMG/M metagenome (GOLD analysis project Ga0058701, IMG submission 97039) | Agave microbial communities from Guanajuato, Mexico - Or.Ma.e | ecosystem: Host-associated > Plants > Phyllosphere > Phylloplane/Leaf | place: Guanajuato, Mexico | collected 2012-06-04
ATTTTCTAGTATCAGTAATAGTTTGGTCCCTGAGTCTAAAATAAGTCATTTTTTATACTTCAACTATTCAACGCGTTTTTTTTTCACTACTTAAATAGAAATTTTTGACAATAAAAAAGTCAAATCTACTAATTGAAATATTAATCCTCAGCTACTAAACTTCAGTCAAATTTGACAATTTTTAATAGTAAGCTGTAAATGACTAATTGAAGAGTTAAAAGTGACTAAAGAATGGTCATTTTTGACTACAAAATAGTCAAAATTGACTAGTTGAAATATTAAAATTTCAGCTACTATTCTTTTGTCAAATTTGACCATTTCACATTTACAGTGTGATTTCCGAATGTAACACTTACAAAGCGGAGCGGTACTTACTGATGGCGTTAGCGATCTTGTATCCGGTGAATTTTGTGACGAAGTTCCTCGTAATGATGAAATCCAAGAACCAACTAAAGAAGATGCTGAACAATCCCCCAGCGATGTATGGAACCGCAGACAACAAAGCATTCTGCAAAGCAAACACAAGTAACTATGAAGCGGGAACCATCACTTTAAATGAAAAGACAGAAACAACAGAACGGAAATAACACCGAAAATGAGCTTTGCAGCGCTATCAAAATGAACCGTTTACGCGTGGTTATTACTGGTGGTGATACCGTCAATTGAGATTGCGACAGTGATCGAGTTAATCTTGATTAGGCTAGGGGCGGTGCTGTTAAAAACAGCCATTCCGTGTCCCGCAGTTTTCTAACCTTTGTCAATAAAACCGATTTTAATCCAACTACTACGAAATTTTAACACTTCGAGGTAAATAAAGTGCTTGTTTTGGATCAGCGTTTTGATGCAGTTGCATCACCCGCTCTCAAAACGGCGGAAATAGTTGGAGTGACCAAAGACATTTTTTTTCAGCTAGAATGATTTACAGGCCAATAATTACGGCAGTTCTAGGAGGGGGTAAAAATGGGCACACCCAGCCGTTAACTGTACTTTTGGTTCGGATAAAGTTTTCTTCGTTCAGCGTATCTCTCGCCTTCCAATGACGTGCAAATATATAGATTTGAGATAAATGTAACAATGGGAAATTCACGGATTTTTTAAAATTATTTAATTTAAGAACATGTATAGCAAAGTAGCCACGGTACAATTTTTTTTAAGGAATTGAAAACATAGAACACAATGTTTCATTTAAAAAGTTTTTTCATGTAATATTTTTAGCACGGTAATTTTAGTTTTAAAAATTTAGAGAAAAAAAATATACAAGGATATACTTTTTTTAATGATCTTATGGTCGTACTAGCGTGGTAGGTCTAGTTTATAGATAAAGATTTGAAATTTTAAGAAGAGGTTTTGCTAGTGTAATTATCAAAGAAAAAATGACCGTTCCGTTTTCACGGCATTCAATCGCAAAGTCGGCGAAAAATGCATTGGCTCATACGGGAGTTTGGAAAAATGGTGGACAATCTAGTGAAATGATGATTTTTCACGTCCGACTTAGATGAAGGGCCAAAAACTTTTCCACGTGTAGATAGGAGTATTAGGAAAAATCTGGTCAAGTTTGTCGATAATCTACCGTTTAGTTATTTCTAAAAAAAAAACAAAAAAAAACTCGAAAACACCACAATTTTGATTGAAAAATGAGTCAAATCGGTAATTTAATAAAAATTGATAATTAAAAACACGCCTAGCTGTTAATGATAAATGATTAACAACTGAAGTGAATGCTTGCCAAACTTGATAATTTCCAAAGCTTTGAGATTTTCAAGATGGTTTTTCGATTTTTTAAAATGAATTTGACTAGTTTACACCGCTGCGGAACCACCTGAAAAGATCTTCTCGACGTATATTTTATGAAATACGGGGTCACGATCAGAACAGTATGTACACAGACCTTTTGGATGTTGTAGTGAAGTACATAGGCCAGATAAGAAGGAAGACTGGTCAGAAGAGTGAAGAAACTCCAGCCAATACCAAGATGCATTGAAGCACATGCCCACAGCCCTGGCGTCTTCAGTAAGGCTGCCCAAGGCACAGGAAGCTTTTTCTGAAACATAAAAACATGATATTAGAACTAAAAGGGGAACTTCGGCCTCTTTTGATTTCTTCTCACTCGGGTTCGTACGAGATTGTTCTTTGTTTCTTTGTCTCTGTCAAGATATTCTTATCGCCTGTACCAGCTTCCCGAGATGTCTCTCTCATTCGGAACTTTTCTATTTCCTCGTATCCGACATCCACGATTCTCCTAAATTCCGTCGTCTCATGATGTTCTTTATAAATCTTTTTTATGCCACTATGCAGTTTAAATGTATGAAGAGAACACAGCTGATATTCGCCCCGTTTCACCATTCGATCGTGTGACTTATGAAGAACAGGTGGCTACGTTAATGTAGGCCTAGATTAATTTGGACGGGGTTCGAGTGAGATACTTATGGTTTTGGAAGACTTGCTCAGGCTAAGTAAGGTAAGGTAATGTTGTAAGGTTGGTGATTTTAAGATTAGGTTGTTGATATAGATTGGTAGTCAATTCGTAAGATAAGATGATTTGGTAAGCTTCGAACCCTCCATAAAAAAAGAAAAAAGATCAAGTGGAAGGGCATGTTTCAAAAATCGATCAATTTAAAGTGTACATTTGAGAAGTCGGTCAACTACAATATATAAAATAGCAGTTGATCGATTTTTGAAACACTCATTTTCACTTGATCGATTGTCAATTGGAGGGATCGGCTTGCAGAGTGAGTTAGGTTTAGCTTTTAGACAACAATGTCGGTTCAGGTTCATAGGCTAAGTTCGTTTAGGTCAAGTAAGTTTAGGTTCGTGAATTACTTGAGTGTGCATTTAGAGAAAGTGATACAAATATCCACGACTACAAAAAAAAGTTCTTTCATTGAAACTGAGAATGACTTTCAATCTCGTGTGCACAGTTTACCTGTCAAGAAAAGAAGGATGCTGGTAAAATAAAGAGGTGATGAGCGGCAAGATAACGTGAGAGTAAACTCAGAGTCTGTTGTTAAAGGCTTTAAAGTAACCGTACTTTATGTGTTTAACGGCTGAACGGTTCACGGAGGCCCCGAAAGAGCCCCAGAGGAGGCCTAATCGTCTCGAGCGATAATCTGGCGGCCAACGACTTCCACAGACACGTTACTTTCCATTTGTCTTCATTCCAAAGCAGTTTGCCACGAGGAGGATAATGTAACAAGAATCATTGGGGAACAAAAAAGATGGGTTCAAGGTCTCGCAAGTGAGGTGGGATGCGTGAAGAAGTACTTCAAGGAAGGGTTAAATAAGCATTAAATTAAAAGAAAAAAAAGAGGAAATATTCATTTTGGGGTTGTTTCCCTGAAAGTATGAGAGGTAGGTCTTGTTTTTCACCTTCTCTTTGCTAGAGGCCCTTATCAACAGAAATAAAGCGCGATTGGTGATCCCCTTTTTCTGTGATCATGTGGTCTTAGCATCCGCCATGAGGCGAACTGACCAATCACGTAGCAGAAGGAGGCAAGGAGAAGGAGAGTAGGGACGCATCGGTACACAACATGGCGGCCCCCATTCGTCCCGGTTGCGCTTCTCTGTTCAAGAGCTCTAGGCCTACTCGTCGATGGATAGAGCAGCAGTGCTATCTTCTCAGTAGCCTGCCGCCGAGAAGTTCGGGGAATTAGGCTATAGGCAACAGCTGAGCGGAGCGGTTACAAACCGAGGCAAAAGGCTCGTAACCAGCCAAGGTAGAGAAATAAACTATGTGGAGTGTTTTAATAATCGACCAATTAAAATGCACGGTTGACATCATATAGTGGTGTTTTGAAAGAACACGTTCATTTGGACCATTGTTTCTACACACATTTTCACTCGGACGGTTGTATTTTTAATTTTCGTTTGGTAAGAACTCTTAATTGAGAGTGTACACTAGGTCGCAATTAAGCTTTCTGGCACACGGTTATAATTGCATACAACGCTTGTAGTTACATTGCCCCAATGGCGCTCCGATAGTTAGATTGAGCGGGAGAAAATAATAATCATTCCCATAGGCGGTGCACTGGATACCGTATCGTAAAATATGAAAAAAATCTTTGTCATCGGATGCGACGGCAATTGCATTAATGACAAGAAAAACGAATGGAAAAAATCACAAACACATTCACATTATCAAAACTAGGAAATACTGCCGAGTAAAAATTGACAGTTTGTGTACATAAAGAGTGATTCTATCATTTAAGCCTGAAGTGGACACAAAATTGCATTAATACACCTCTATACTCTGAATACTGCAGCAAAACAAGCGCCCATCGATTTTTCCTGCGAAAAATACATACAGTATTTTTGTAAAAAAAAAATTTCAAGGAGGCGGGTTTAAGGTAAAATGTTGGTTACCAAATCTGGTTCGGCTGAAAAAGGCAATGGAGGCAACAATTAATCGCTCCATTTCAGTGCCTCTCAGAAAAAATATGTATGTGTCCAGCAGACCCCCCTGGTCAGCAGGTGAGTCTCGAGCAGGTTGTATGCAGGACACATACTTTGAAGAATGCGATTATCTGGAAGTTTAAGACGGTTAAAACTTTTTTGTATGAAACGGAAAACGTACAAAACTTCTGAGAGTATAGATTTAACTAGTTGATAACGGGCAAAAATTGCAAGAAAAGCAAATAATTCAATTTTTAAAATCAAAGATGGCGGCGGATTGTTACAGTCCAAACTTTTTGCTGAAATACCTCATTTTGCCTAAAGCAGAACACCCTTCTCAAAATGAACTACTTCAGACGTACTGACATCCGAAAACAAACATTGATTTTCTATTTTGCCTATGTTATATCTCGATTTAGCCTCGCTCCTCCAAGCACTGTGATTGCCGCTCCTCAATGCGGATTCACTACGGCTTCCCTTCTCCCCCCACTCGTCATAAGGACCGACAATGAATGCTCCGTGACAGCTGGCCAACAGAGGAACCACGTAGACAACACATGTCGAAATACCATATCCGACAAGAATGCGGCGCATAGAACCCCCTCCCTAAAACGCGCCCCCTCCACCAGTGAAGTTGCCATCAGGAGCCTGAAATGACATGGTTTGTAAGACAGATGCGCACGCGGACGCGAGTTATAAGGAGGTCCCGCAACTGCGAGGTAAACGCACGGCAATGTCTCGCCGGCGTGGTGACGGTGTTTTGAAAACGCATTTGCGTCACTTTGACCTACTTTCCACGAACGTTACACTCGCAGACTGAGGTGCAGGTGTTTCTAGAGTGATTTCTGATATGTTACGACACGGGAATGCCTTGAATGATGGGAGACGCTCGCATAGAGTATGGCGCATCTAAAATCCAAGCCGCAAGACATTTATCATCGTTGTATGTGGAGGAGAAGTGCAGTATAACTAAGAAACTCGGATATATCAGGCTGGATGCATCAGCAAAACGGCGTTCCTCTAATAGAAATGAGTCCTTGCGACATATGAACAGGTTTAGTCTGGCCTAGTAGAATCTCCCTCTAACTAGCCGAATCACTCTTGCCAACCCTAGTTTAACCCATCCTAATCTCACTTAGTTAAATCTCCCTCTAACTTGCCGAATCACTCTTGCCAACCCTAGTTTAACCCATCCTAATCTCACTCAGTTAAATCTCCCTCTAACAAGCCGAATCACTCTTGCCAACCATAATCTAACCAATCCTAACCTCACTTATTTCACTTGATCTTACACAATCAAAAATAGTTTCAACAAACGAAAGTTTGAAGTGTCCTTTGAGTACCGAATACATGAAGTAGGTACTGCCTTTTCTACGTACATTTTCGAACGTCGTTCTCAGGGTATCGATCGAATCCCACTGCTTTTTGAAATGACTAGAGTATCCACAATTTTTGAGTTCCAGATAACAGAGATGCGCTTTCACTGAGTCATATAAAAAAGAACATTCCTTAGATTATGGTTGCATATAAATGAACTGTTTCCCAACGCAATTCAGTGCAGCTGCTTCGATGAATTTCCATGGAATCAACATTTACTCGACTAAAAACAAATCTTCTTTACACACACTTTTCTTTAATCTTGCTATCATGAATCCCTGAGTTGTTTTCCATGTCTAAAATAACCCATTACCGCCCAGCGATGCCGTCCGGCAACAAATATTTATTTTAGAGGACTTTTTCAGTTAGTATTGTCACACTCAAAAAAAATATCACCCCCCTGGAAACTTAAAATTTCACTTTTTAGGCATTTCCCAAAGTTTAAAATTGCGTTTTTTAACGGGGGAAGAACCTTTCAATTTCTCTTAAGCTGAATTTCACTCTAAATACTTTGGGCTGGTATGGGTTAACCCATTGATGCCAAGCAATCCGATCCGAAACAGTCGAATTCACAAGGGAGACTTTTTTTTAATATGTGATACCAACTTTTTAAATTACCAACTTTTTAAATTACTACCTCAAAGTCCTAAATTTCAATACATTATTAAATCATTGATTTTAATGAGCCGAATTCGCATGAATAAAAAAAATCTTGTAGATGTAGAGGAATTTTTTATTCCGACTTCCTGCTTAAAAAAAAACCGAAGCATTACAGAACGTTACTGTGTTTGCGTACGTAATACGTACGTGTAGAAGTAATAACACGCATGAGAAGATCCATATGCTTTGATAAAGAAAACACGAAGCTTTTTGAAATTGTGACAGAGGTCCGTAGCGCGATATTTCTGGTCGTAATTTAGAGCAATAGAAGGACAGCAGGATGTTGGCTGATCCTTTGTTTGCCACGGGCTTAGGCCTAAATCCTTCCTCTGCATAGCAGACTCTCTCTGCTACATCAATGGCTCTTGTCTAAGATATAAACAAAGGCTATACCTTCGCTTATTGCAGAGGAGGGAACCATTCAGGCACGCACCCAGTACGAAGTGCCTGGACGTGATCTGGAGTTCCAACGAGCCCTCAAACTTTATGGAATAGTTATTACAAAGCTTTTACATGACTTTTACTGTAACGTACGCGCATCTAATGGACCACTTCTATTAAATGAAACTCAATGTTGCTTACTCTCAATTTTCAAGGTTTCATTCTACTTCGTAATCTGCCTTATGTCGCGGAGTCGAACGGAGCGGCAGCAAAGCGGGGACTCATTTTTTTTTGTTTTTTTTTGTTTAGTAACGCAAAGACTTACGTAGTGCAAAATTGGTACGTGCATTCCGATTCGGTATGCAAAAGTATGTCGACCATACTAATGGATTAATTCTTTTAGAAATTGCCCCAACATATTTCTAAATAATGGAAGAATTATAATAGTTGAAATGATTCAATGATTGTTACAACGCACGGTATTTAGATGGATTATAGTTAAGGTAATTAAAATTGAAATTCTCAGAAAAATATGAATAACATAAATGAAAATAAATATTTGAAGTGCTGTAAAGAAAACAAAGGAACAAAAAACTAACAAACCACAAAAAAAAAACTCAAAACCTTTATTTTTGTTTCGCGTTTTTCAGTGACAAAGAGTTGTGTCTTGCAGAGTTTCAGACCACCCCTCATTTGGATAGTGAAACCGCAATGAAAAGACGCCGATACATACATTCTTGGAATATGGAACAATAAAAATCATTCAACTTTTCAAGACAGACTAAACAGAAGCCGTACCAATAAGACGATAATAACGAAGGCTTTCTTTCAATATTGCTGCTGAATTGCGTAAATCACATGATTGAATAAGCATAGCATTTCTTTTAGTTTACCTCAGAAACAAGACGTACTGTTCAGCTACCAACAGCAAAATATTTTGTTTTTATTGTGAGCACACGGCCAAGAACTACATTTATTCCAGGACTAAACAACCATAAGTTGGCAATCGTGAAAGAAAGATGGAATCCGTCCCACCTGTAAAAAAGGGGGTCTGAAACGATTCCACGTTCTTTCTGTCGATCGAAACCATAGACGGAGAAATAGCCCACTTTACCAAAGCTCGAGACACTTAAAAAGGTAAAGCTATTGTTCCTCCCCATCGTGGTAGCCCATAGACAGCGAAAAGGTGTGGTACACAGGCCTACAATATATGGATGGAAAGTTCCGGAGAAAGCGTTCGAGGCAACTTTTTAAAACAACTCTTCACTTGTTCCCAACAGATAATGAGATACTTGAACTTAATTGGACGAGGAAGTCCCGACCCACCTTTTTTATTTCCTTTTTTTTCACGAAAGAAATATTGATACCCAATATTGCTCAAACTTTAAATGAGACCAAGCTCAAAGTTTTTTGTTTGCCAACGTACCACCTACGAAGAGAAAAGCGCACCCAAACAAACTCATACTCTGTGCGTTTATTATTTATGTTCTTTGAAATTTAGCTTGGCAATAGTCGATAGAGCGACTGCCTACAATATTTGAAGGCTGTATAGTGTATACATGAGGCTAACTGTATTCAATCTCTCCTTTGGGGTCGAGTTTATGAATGCCTGCACTGAAGAGGAAAGTGTTAACATTCCGATACGCGAGTTACGGCAGTACTGCTTACTTGTTAGTGGTTCTTATTTCCTTCAACATCACTTGAACTAGGTACATTTGTCACTAAAAAAAGTAATTTCCGATCGTATTTGCTTTTTCCGAAAGAATTAACAACTCTGACTTACTATTCAAAATTCTCCAAAACACTGGAACGACAAACCCAATTTTAGTTATGAGTTACCATATTATTTTCTATTTAAAAATACAGTGATACTTCCGCGCGTAAACGTTGGCCACTTCTCACACTTCTTTTCCATCTGTCTTCCAGCTACAGCTGTGAATCTCCTTTAACCAACAGCCCGATGTAATTTAAGTGAAATTTAGGTTAAGAGAAATCGCACGGATTTTTGTCAATAAAGGTCCCAATTTAAAACTTTGGAAAATGCCTAAATTATTGAATTTCAGGTTTCCAGAGGGGTGATATTTTTTAAATCGTGTCAATACTGAACTGAAAAGGTTCTCTGAAGTAAATGTTTCTGTTTCCGAACGGCATCGCTGGGCGGTAGTGGGTTAAGCACATTGCAAGACCTTGCTGACTCCTTCTACCACGCCAACCTCCAAGTTGCTTACCGCAAGTCCGAGCCCGTTCGGCGTAGGAACTCTACTTTCACTTTTCAAAGAGCACCTCTGCTCGAAAAACCGCGCTATATTCTTAACGTTCTGTTTTTATATCGTTTGAGAGACGGACACGCTGAGGTAGAGCTCTTGACTTGCCTCACATTCCATTTCCGCGTATTGAGTAAACATCACTCGTTCAAACATAGCCGCTAGCTCATCTATCCCTGTTTGTCACATTGTGTCGCGTCTTCGTCTCTCTTTTTCTTCAACACACTCAATCCCGAAGTCCGGATGGATATTCTACTTCTGCCGCTCATCCAAGTATAATTTTCCATCACCTAAAAGAATTCACGACATATGACTGCGTACGTTGCGTTGACTAGGTTCAGGTATGGTCAAGTGCCTTAATCGCTACACTACCGCTAACTTTAATAGTGAAACGCCACGTATCGCCGCACGGGCGATACGTGACTGAAGACAAGGTGGCGTATTACTGCGGTGGTAAAATTTTCAGCAGGTATACAATGGCAAGGCTTGTCAGTAACAACGATGTAACTGTAGTTCCCGTTTTAATTAGTGGCATTGTGTGTACATTAGGCCATAGCGCGCCTCGCCATGCCTCAGCCTTTGTGGAATGTTAACAGTGGCCATGTTTCAGTTGTCGATACATCGACCATCGTCAATGGGGTTGTTATGACTTTAGTAGTGTTTGTTTGGCCCACTGAATGATCTCTCTAGCCTCTATCAGTTGTTTGCATGGACTGCCTCCACTCTCAGTGACAAGTGGACCTTCAGAAGTCACCTGGTGGACAACCGCTATCCACGGGACTTGATTCGTATCAACTCCCGTAAGTTAGGTCGTTGGAAAAGGTTGGACTGTAGTGATCGGGAGCAGAAAAGAATCTTTTGACAGTATTCCGCAGTTTTGAACTGTACATGTACTTGAAGTTGTTACCTAAGGGGTTGGCGTGCCTGCAACTACAAACCTATAAATAAAGAGGACGTAAGTGAAATGTAGCGCGGTGATTGTGGACCTCTCCTGCGAAAGCCCGATAGGACTTCAAGTCGTGAGGCTTTATCTTGTGTGACCAAACTGTTGAAACAGACACAAGAAAAGAGCTCTTTCTTTTATTCAGCTTCCTTAGGCGGATCAAACGCACGAATCGCGAATAACAAATTCCGTTGTCTTAGCTAGATCCATTACAAGACTGAATTGTTGTTGATTTGTGCGAGATACATCAGCGCGTGTGATTAGTCCAGCTCAGAGAGAACGACTGTTTTGGTCGATACTTCTTTTGATCTGCACCGACGGCTTTCGGGGAATGCCGGAAGCATTTCTTAGAATGCATTGTCTGGGAATGAGAGACGACGAGTGTGCACCGTCCCATTTCTGTGAATCTGTCAATGTAGAAGAAGAACTTTCTGCACACGCTCGAGTGGTAGTCATTCGTCTATGCTGTCTAGTTTTAGAGGCTAGAAACTGATAACATTAAAGTTTGGAATAGCGAAGTGTATGTTACAGTCTAGTTGATTTGAATTCTCGCAAAGGTCTCCAAAGAACATACAGAGACCCTCTGTTTATTATATGAGAGACTCTGTACAGTACAAGAGAGATGGTCGTCATACCAGCAGATGATTTGTTAAAATGAATGGCATTCAGGAATGAAAAAAGGGGGGGGGAGAAACACCGTGGCATTGAAGAGAGTTTTCTTAAAAAGTCAGCCTAAATCATTTCTTTCCAGAGCTTAATTTTTTTCAATATTAAGACCTCTTTAAACACGTCCGAAAAAAGGCTATCATCTTGGGGAAAAGGAGATTTCTAAGATCAGTGAAAAATCTTTATAACGCACTAGCGTTGAAGATAACTTTTTTTTGTAAGAATGAATAATAATAATAATAAAAAGATCCTTGGGCGAAACGAGAAACAAGTTTTTTTTTTCCTTCCTTTATGAAAGTATATAGTTAATTCAAAAGGCATGATTACTTGGACGACAGTTTGGTGACAGAAGAAAAATGCTGCTTCACCTTTTTAAAGCAAGACATTTTTAATGAAAGTCCTCGTCCTGACAACGGAAATCGAAAAACTCGCCCGCTCCAAAGGAAAAGGAAACTTCTTCCCTTCAAAAACTTTCCAAAATTAGTCTCGACTTGTTACCAAATCGAATGTCTTCTTTTAACGTCAATCATTAGTGCATCCTCTCTCTCAGCTGTCCGATGATCCGAATCTAAAGAAAGACTTACAAATTTAACGACGAAATCATCATTAAACGCGCCAATAACGCAAGATTGCCTCATAACACAACGGTTTTCCCTCAACGAACAGTACGACCAACAAGATTTGATGGCATCCCTGCCTTTTGTGAGCAACTAATTATCTTCCGTTACTCTAAAAATCTTTTAAGAATCATCAATAAATGCATGTTTTGAATGAAATAAATTTTAATTGTTCGTTTGTTTCCCCAGGCTCATAACCCTCTTTAAAATATCGATGATTTTAGATATTTGTTACCAGCAAATAAGCGTCTTAGGAATACCAAAAGTATGGGTAGGTCAAACAGAGAGTTCGACACGCTTAATCAACGTTAATTAGCGCTCTCCAGAGTTGTTACTAAAACAATTTCAAAAACAAATTTGTTTGCACAACAAAGGGATACAAAATCATGTCAGTTTGATAAAAGAACCGCATAGCTCTATAACATTAATAACTCTTGCAAATGACCAGCGTAATGGTATCTATGCACCGAAAAAATCGATCATTTCTTCGTATTTGGGGTATGAAGTTTTTGGCTTTCATTTTATGGGTTTACTTCCTATTTTGGTTCATTTTCAGCAGCAAGACTTATCAACAGCAACATCAAAAGAAATGTCTCCTTGAAGTCCTATTTTACATTTAATCATTTTAAAAAAAATTCTTAATTATTTTAATCCCCTGCCTAAAACATACTGGACTAATCAAAACAATTTATTCAAATACACAGGCATCCATATAATTAAAATTGACATAGTATTAAGCCTGTTTTCTTGTTGTGGCTAAATCAACGGTAAACCGAGTAGCCACAACTGCTACCATTTTTGTCAGTAGGTATCATTTCTACTCAGTAAAAAATAATGCCTGTTTTGGGTAGTCCTATACCTCCTTCGTGTATAAAGATAAAAGGAAACTAAGGCGTAATAAGCCTATTTTTTAAGAGAAACTTTCAAGCAACTATATATCAGTGAAAAGGTCCCGTCGAATGCTCTCATTGGATGAGGTTTAATTTTTAAGATAACTACATTACGCTCTTTACCTGGTTAACCTTCATACCCAAAACAGGTGTCAGACTGCTTCAAACATAATTTTTATTTTACTGTGTAGTCGCTATGCGTGCTTTATCTTATAAGTGCAGGATGCAACTGAGAACTTGATGAAACCCGCTTCACAAATTTACCCTCAGTGAAATGCACTTGAAAGTGTGTGCTAAATGGTCCGCTAATTCAAAGGTCAGCTTACAATCAATGAGAATCCAAAGTGGCGTTCGAGCGCTAAACCTTTCTTCTCCAGAGATTCTTCCGTTGTATTACGTTTATTAATGCCGGGTTTGATGGACAGAACGCGAATACTCCGAATACTCAGAGTACTCCGTTGCAACTGCTGCAACGCTGAGTGCAGTGACGAGTATACTTATCCGAAAAGAGCAACCCTGTGAAGTATGATAGAACGGTGCGTTGACACAAGAGTGATGTTTTTGAATATTATATATCTGCTCTGATAACCCTGATCTGTTTAATGAAGGTAAAATCGGCACTAAGTTTGATGATGGATTTTAGCTCCCAAAGTAAGTCCCATTAAAATTCATGTAATTTAAAGTGCTTGCGAACGCTCTCGTTCAATGTGAATGTTGACCGACTAAAATTGAAAACTATCCCTTACATGTATGGAAACCATTTTATTTACTAACAGGTGTGGGGTTAGCACAAAAAAAGGTTTCTTTATAAGCGTTGACCAAGAGTAATTTCTAAATAACCCACACATTCAGGAAATTAAAAAAAAATGAGATGAATGTGTAAAAACAATAAGCAAGCTAAACATTGAAATCAAGCAACGTCAAATAATACTTTTTTTTTGCTTTGTTTTGAAAAAAAAACAACAAAATATTTGGATAGAAATCCATCCTAACCGAGAAAGTGCATAAGCAAGCACATACTTCCCGAAATATGTCAAGTAGCGTGGATTCATTGTATGAAAGCAGCCTACGAGTCCTAAAATATTGAGAGTTAATAACTTCTTGTTTAAAGCGTCAAGAAGCAACATAATGAAGAAAATGTGCGAAGCACTAGAGCACATGTTGGTTCCCTGAATCCTCATTACATGAGGATCCGAAAGTTTACTGTCGAGCTATACACGCCTTGCAGTCATCGCAAGGAAATTTTATCACCAAGTTTATTCTCCAAATAAACGTCATATAACTCCTCTCACCGAGAAAATTCACTCAGAAGTATAACTGCTTATCTAAGAGGAATACGGAATTTTCATATCAAGCTGTGGAGAGACGACATTTAGGAAAATGAACATTTGTGTGTTTGCAATTACTGAATCTAAAAACTTGAGCCATTCTCTGCTTCAAATGGGTAGCAGGTAATGGAAAAGAAACGTGAGTACCCCTATTTCTATTTTAAACAACGTATACGTTTGTATACGTTGCTCGAATCCACACCATGCGATAAATAAAGTGGGGGTTGATGACAATCACGAACATCCTCCAGAAGGGTTTTTGACACGGGTAACCGTGCAAACAGCGTTGCATTGTTGGGGATGATATAATCATAAAGAAGAATTGCATTTTCTTATGGCATCTTATTCAACCAACCGATAAGTTGGACTTACGGAGAAAATTGTATCATGCTGAATGCGTCTTAACTTGAAAGGAATACATACATATTTTATATGTTAATGTTACCGGCAATATATAAGAACTTTCATATTTTTGTACACGCAAATATGGAAGAAGACTAGATCCACAAATAAACTAAAATACTTTTTATTGACAGCAGTTTCGGGTAATGTACCCAGTTTGGGTGTGATTAAAATTTAATAATAATTTGCAATGTTTCCAAGATAGACGTAAAAAAGGGAAAGCTCTGAAATAAAAGCCCCTTACATGAAAGAGACAGATATGTTTCGGTTGTTACGTTGATGGACTGCGTAACATCAGCTAGATTTAGTTACTTAAAACTGTGATGCCGCGTAACAGACAGCAAAGACCCCCTGCAATCCGCGGGATAGGCAACCACCTCAACACGACTGTCTTGTGGTTGCCTACCTCTTACTTTGAAAAGATTCTCCGTTACGTTGGCACACAATCTTGTTTCATTCGTTCTTTCCTGTGAAGCGACTCTGAAAATCACATATGATTTTATTTCTTGAGAAATCCAATGAAAGAAATTAACTAAACAGTAAACCGTATTTAGTTTCATGCAAAAAAAAACGAAAACTCAACGTTTGCGTTTTCAACGCAAATATATTGCTGCGTCCACAGACAGTGTAAATAGGTAGAGGACTGGAGGGTAATCACGTAGAGTACCGTGTTTCAAGAGTGATATGCTCACGTGGGACCAGTATTCCTTCAAGACTTGAGTTTCTCAATTATATTCACACATTAGAAAAGATGGAATTCTCCAGGGCTGTTATCGTTACTTTTTTTTTGGTAAAGCGTTACGTTACTAGTTACTTTTCTTAAAATGGTAACGCGTTACTTTACTCGTTACTTTTCTGTTTTTAGTAACGAGTAACGCCGTTA
>Ga0058701_10002119_pt1 | contig 14800 bp, 11 predicted proteins | sample AgamicOrMae_FD_97039 | JGI IMG/M metagenome (GOLD analysis project Ga0058701, IMG submission 97039) | Agave microbial communities from Guanajuato, Mexico - Or.Ma.e | ecosystem: Host-associated > Plants > Phyllosphere > Phylloplane/Leaf | place: Guanajuato, Mexico | collected 2012-06-04
AGTATTGTCACAATTCAAAAGATATCACCCCTCTGGAAACCTGTAATTTAATAATTTAGACATTTTTGAACCTTAAAATTGTGTATTTTAAAGAAGAAAATCCTTGCAATTTCTTTCAAGCTAAATTTCACTCCAAATACTTTGGGCTGTTATGGGTTGAATGGCAGTGGTGAAAACTCAATAACTGATCCCTCGCCAATTTTAAACCTTAAGCTAATAATCCAAAAATGGCAACACACTAGAGATAACATAGTATATAACTTGGTGAAGCATTTGAGAATTTCCCAAGAAGCACGTGACTTTCTGAGTAAAGCCTGCTTGACGCGTCTCCTAAAAAGTGGCCTAAAATAAAAGGCAGTTGTGATCAGTAGCGTAGCGCACCGCAGACGGAGGTCTGATGTTCGGGGCGGCATCGACTTTACATGTCAGGATCCTGTCATGCTTGTCACGGATCTCCGCTGCGGCGGCGGCTCGCGATGCGGCGCTGTGGCGTGCGGCGCGCGTCACGCCTCAGTCCTTTATCGGGCTTCGCAACTCCGCCGGCGGAGCTGAGCCGGCACAGTCCTCCAAGAGGTCTCCGTCGTGACGCTGCCCGCCCAGCTTATGCACCAGGTGCACCGTGTTTACTCTGCAAATTGGCGCTGCTCAAATATCGGGCGTGTTGCTTTGCACAAGGTCACGACTGTGTCGCTAGCTCTTGCCGCAAAATATATACCACTTCACGAACGCAACGTGTTATCTGCACTAACAACACCTGGGGAATTTTACGACACTGTTTTGGTTAAGACCAGAGAGAGAGAGAGTAACATTATTGAAAAAAAAAGGTTTTCTTGGCGTTTCAATAACTAAATTATTGAATTTCAGGTTTCCAGAGGGGTGACATTTTTTAAATTGTGACAATACTGAACCTAAAGATCCTTTAAAATATTTTTTTTTCAGAGTCAGGAAATGAGTTCAGCTTCGAATTTTTGGGTAGCTGTCATAAGCGCCAGAAACCACAAGCGCCAACGCCGCAAGCGCCAATCCGTAACCGCCAAACGAGAAAAGTCGCAAACGTCAAAGGTCTTTATCGCAATACTAACCTTGCCTAACCTAACTTAACCTCACTTAACCTAACCTAACTTAACCTAAACTAACCTGACCTAACCTAACCTATACGAATTTGGCGTTTGCGACTTTTCTCGTTTGGCGGCTACGGACTGGCGCTTGCGGCGTTGGCGCTTGTGTTTTTTGGCGCTATTGAATGCCCCCCGAATTTTTGACGGTAATACTTCCATTAGTTCTACGAACATGGAAGAAAAAAGAGGGTTAAATTCCTAAGTTGTCGGAAGAATGTTCGACAAGTTTTAAGGTGAGTCTACGTGGTATTCGTGATCGGTATCCGTATATTGCTTCTTTTACAGAGGAGCGACGTAAAAATGTCATGGCTGCTGATTCCTCGTGGGACATAGCCATCAAATTTGTGCACTCGGCAAGCCGCCAGGCCAGTAGCGGCAGGCCTACTCCATCCCCAATGCAATCCCTCCCCTGTCGCTTCGCATTACAGCTCACCTGCGCTTCCACCCTCCAGGAATGCTGTGCGCTCCTACATTTTTATTATTCGACATTCCTTGGAGCAGTTCCTCAACAGGCCAGTTCGATTCTTCTGGCGGGTACCCTCTGAGTACCAATCTTAAACGACGTGACTGGCATAGGTCACGCGGTACCTCAAGTGTTTGTTTCCTCAATCATGGGCTGTTGAAAGGTCGAAAACCCTATTCACCAGCCACTTCAACACGATGATAGCTTTCAGTTCTTTCATATTAACCACTTAAAATGCGTACTAGCTTCTGGAGTACCATTACGTTTATGTCTTCTACAAAGTTACTTTGGACTACGGGACTACGAGCGACAGATTGCAAGCGTGACTCGAGAGTACCGGGTCAATAAAATAACATACAAGCATTTCCAACGCAAATGTCTTTCACGATTTTTGGCCGATTGCGTTGAGCAGAGAAGTGTGGTTTCAACTGATTCGGATACCCCTTAACCCACCACCGCCCAGCAATGCCGTTTGGAAACCGGAAAAATTATTGTAAAGGATCTTTTTGTTCAGTATTGTCACAATTTAAAAAATGTCACCCCTCTGGAAATCTGAAATTCAATAATTTAGGCATTTTCCAAAGCTTGAAATCGCGTATTTTAGTGGGAAAAAATCCTTCCAATTTCTCTTAAGCTAAATTTCACTCCACTCTGTGCTGTTATGGGTTAAAGGCTATGAATGGACGTCAGTGTAACTTGAGTTCATCCCGTCGGACACAATGTCTAGAAACGTCTTCATTGTAACTCAACGTCTTTGTTCAATAGGAGCACATGTTTTAATTTACGACATCTGAGGACCGTTTAGTCTCCGAAAGGGTTAACTGCATACCGATCCCGAAAACGTAACAGCTATTTTTAGCATTTCGAAAAAAAGGGGGAGAGCACGGGCAGGGTAGGCCCCACCCAAACATTCTGTCCCCGAGTCCAAGCAACATGCTCGCCATATAATCTGCCATAATTCCTTCCCTTTGTCGAATACATTGTTTGCCGAAAGCGGCGAATCCTTGAGGCCTGTGCCCCTCGACTCTCGACCGCAAGGCCTCGATTGCCACTAGGCTGCCACTGGGCGGTTTGCTGGCGCCGAGAGCTCGGTGTGAACACACGCACGAACGCACATTTGGCGAGCGACACGCGTCCTGCCGTTTTCACGCACGACGGCTCGCTCTGATGATCTGTCGGCCGACAGACTTTGTTCCACAACACCAAATGTCGATCAGGCCAACTTTCGTTTAAAGTAAATACCTCGCTGGGTCACTGAGTGCTCCTTTTTACGAGGAACAGAACAAATATTGTTCGGAAATTCGTCGAAAAACGCTGATAGGACTCCTAGTTTGGCACAGACCGGGGAAAACTTCTTGAATACCACTTCAAATTTTCGCCTCTTGAGTTTTAGCTTTCGTCACCAAACATAGCAGAGTGAGGCATAGGATTCTCTAAAATTCCATAATTTCAGTTTCCAGAGTGTTGAATTGAAAAGGTTAGGTATGTACAGATACGGTAAGGGAGGATGAAATAAAGTAAGGGTAGAAGCCATTTTTGTCGCAGTTCTCCTTTACATCTTCTTCCCCCTGGCCGTATCTTCGGGAAATGCTGTAATGCGTATTTGCATAGCGAATTCCTTGAGATCCCCTTGAAGAGCTGACGCCTCTGTCACATCGAATTTGCAACAAAGTTTCAGCGACTGCATAAAAGCACGTATCCACAAAAACGTGACTACTTCTTTGTACAAAACAACGTGACCGATATTTACGTGAGGAGCAGCGACTTACGCTCAGTGCATCACTCCGTCTTCCCGATAAGCTGGCAGCTCTTTAATTGAAGTGCCGTCCAAAATGTTCCTTGATTTATTCAAAGACAACAGATCGGGGGCAAAACCCTCGCATACAGAACTCCCTGAATTCACCCCTGACGTGGACACGAGGAAGATAGTAACGACACACGCGAAAACACAAACAGACATGAGGAATGAGGCATCACCTCTTCGCCCACTTTGGTACAGTCTCGAGGCATTCATGTACACTGCAAATTCTTATGGTGGAATTCCCTGGCTCATACGGTCCACCACTCGGAGCATGACGTATCCACTTGGGTTGGGGTCAACCTTTTGAAGTGCTGACATAGACAAAAGAATCACGCTCCGGGATTCCTCGAGGCGACTTTATATTGTGACACGAGTGATAATGTACCGAGGAAGGAGGGTGGAAGTCATGATTCTGAATGAAATGGGTTCGGTGCGTATAAAAAGAAGTAAGCTGACGAGGGCAGGATTCCTCCATGAGACATAAAAGGGGATTAAACAATCATGCGGAGCCGTGGCCACACACTTCTATCGCTTCCTGATATTGGTTTTACGACGGTTTAAGTATAAAGGCGTCTTTTTATGATTCTCTATTTGGTGGCATACTTCCAGAAAGGTTTGTGTAACGTAATATGACGGCATTCGCATGGATGCACACCTACATCTATCTACGTCGACAAAAAGGTTTGAACACTTATAAGAGTGCTCCTCGTCGTTGTGAGGAAGTTTGTGTCACGAGAAAAATGCACCACATTGAACGTCTTCATGTCGCCTTTTCTTTGGCAAAGATAAGTAAGTGGAAAATTAGCTAAAAGAAGCCTGTATCTGACATTATTTTTCCATTTTTGTTTAATACGCGAAATTTCGACGTAGGACTATGCAATGAACGAACTACGTCGTGACCACAGTAATCGCTTGGAATTCAACACAGAGCTAAATCTGCACTTCTTAAAATATTTGTCTGTTGGGTATTTCCTCAAATCTGTTTTCGATAAGAAGTAATACAACGGTTTACCGTTTCTTTTTGACGGCAACATATGTGGATCTATCAAAAACCAACCCGGGTTGAGCTCGTTTCAATTCCATCATGAGAGTGGGTACTCTCATGATTCCATACCCAAATCAGGCTTGCGGCTACCCAAAACCGGTACTCTGTGTCAGCGAAGTATTCGTTCATGACAAGCACCGAGTCATGATACATTTATAGGCAAAATTGCGAACCCATTTCCAACTGAGTGAGCAACAATAGCTCCTCTTAGTAGCCCTGAACCGTAGATGGGCATCGGACTAAAGAGTGGCCGAGATGGAAGCGGGAAACAATGATGAGACAAGGGACGCACAAATCAAACCGGTCAATTCAAAGGAGCTGCGTCACGTTTTTTATTTCGTCGACGCACCTCGGGAACGAAAATCGACAAGGTCTGTGGCGGCGGCGTCGGTGCCACATTGGCCCTATCGATTCGCTCGGGGAGGCAACCAACTGTTGCGACAGAAATGCCGCGAGAGGGAATCCGGATTCGGATATTCGGCAAGCGTGGAGCGGCGCGCGGAGTGCGTAGCGGGGCGGGGCTGGGCAGGGCGCGGCGCCTCCAGGTGCACCTCGCCGCATGCGAAGTGCTCGATTACTCGGGATCTATGGGCAGACGCTCCCGCTCAGACATCCTCTTCCACAGGTCATGTGCTCGTGCACAAGTCGGGGGAGCGTATTTTACCGTCTTTTGACCGTGAACGGACACGAGCTACCGCGTCTTTCACCAATGTCCCTCAATATTCCAGCTAGAAATCTATCGATATTTTTTTAAATGAAAATCTAAACCAATTAAATAGTTCTGCGATCGTGATCCATTGAACATAAAAACTAGGTTTCTAAAAAAATAGGGAACGGGTATCAATTTTCAAAGGTTAAAAAGTTTGCAAAATGGAATCGGGCCGAATATGAACTTCTCCACTCCCACACTAATAAACGGCCAAATTTTTTATCTTTGATTCCATTTTAAAGCATCATTTTTATTAGCTAGTTTAAAATAAAAAGAGCTTCCCGGAACACAGTAAAAACAAAACACTCATTTTAGGAAACCGTATACTTGTTTTGGGTATGAAACTAAAACCGGGGTAGTGCGTATTTTAATAATTTTTTTTAGGATAGACCTACGTTCAGCCATATCAATAAAAAGCTCTCGCTGAGACCTTTTGAATGATATGGCTGAACATACATAGGTCTATCTAGGAAAATAACCAAAATACGCTCTACCCCGTTTTAGTTTCACACCCAAAATAGGCATAGAACTCCCTAAAACGGATATTTTAAAATATTTTTTTTACTGTGAATGCCTAAGTATTTGCAAAGTATCAATTTGTGACTGGCTAGGATTACTTAAAATCATATAATGACAAAGGCTGGAAGAGATTCTGGCTCCGAAGCGTAACCAATCGCTTGAAATGTTTCGAAGGGAACTAGTAACTCATCTCGAGCTTCATAGGAGCTCATTACCGAGTCAAAAGCATGTACTCGAGACATGCTGTTAGCCCACCATTACGGGCGGATTATCCCGAAGACTAAAAACATCGATCCCGAAAGCGGTACTACGACATTGATTTAAAGCCGCGTCCAGCCGCAGCGCAGACGATGCGGTCCGGCCAACTTTTATCGCCTCCAATGATAGCCCGCACGACGCCGGACTGCAAAAGCCCCAAACAGGTTTTATTCCAAGCGGGAGTAGACTATGACACGCGTTGCGAGTCGATATTTCCGCTGAATTCGGAACCATTACAGATAGCAGTGTGCTGACTTTCGGCTGGCATGGCATCGCAGCCGCCAACGCTGACGCAGCGGACGTGCCTGCGATCGAGGCGAGGATGTTCCTCTTGCGCCTCGCAGCCCCGCACGCCAACGCCGAGCCACCGCAGACCCCCTGCGGACCCCCGACAGCCGCATCTACGCTCGCCGTGTTTATGGCCGGTGTACTTCATGTTACCGGCCCACCAAGGGCTACGGCCATGGCTGCACGGCACTCGGCGTTACCGCCCCGGCGATGTCCACTCGTGCATTGCTGCGTGCAGTAGGCGACCACAGAATGATCCCTCCTGCCCGGTTTAGGGGTCATTATTCCACGGGGATATTGATTGGATCGCGTGGTGCTTACTCGTTTGGTGGTACGGGGATAGTTTTGTGTGCGAGCGGTGTTGCTGTCTAGTACATGTCCGCTATAGACAATATTAAACTGATATATACCGATTTTGAGTAGCTTCCGAGCGGGGAGAGGAGGAAATTCATGAGGTAATACCTAGATAGCCCTTGAAGGCAACAACCTCCCTTTAACATTTACAGAAAATTTCAAAGCTTGTCCGACGAAAACAACAAAACTGGAAGCAGTTTTTCAATTTAATTTCCTAACTGAGGACTTGTAACAACGAAAGACGACAAAGGTTGCATCGGGAACGACTGAACATAAGAGGAAATGGACTATGTTCAATCACTCCCGGGTGGAGAAGAAGAACGTTTCTGGTATGAGGAAATTACATGCTCTCGACAATGAAGGATCCATGTTAACCTAAACACATCAATGAACTCCTGAAAAATGCTGCTTACAAGATAAGCCTTGTCTGGTCGAAGGAATATTTCGGAGGGTGAACCGAGAAGAGGGATGAAATTCGGCGGGCAGCTCCTGGAGGAGTTGGTGCGGTTGCGTCATTACGGCCGGAACGCGTCGTAAAAGAGACGGTGCAGTAATAAGGGCGGGTACGTTCGCCGGGGCAGGAGGCCCAAGGCTCAAGGGGAAAGGTCGGGAAAGGGTCGGGGTGAGCTACCGTCGGGGCGAGCTAAGGTTGGGGCGCGTCGGGGCGCGACGGTGCCCAAGTCGGTGGCGGAACAGGTTGTTAGAGAAACAGTCAACCAGCTCCGATTACAAAGCAACGGCTCCTGCTGCTATATTTGCATGTTAGACCTCCAGCAACAACTGTATGTAGGGGAGAGCAGGTATGTTGTCCAGCTGTTCAGGAACATTAATCATGGCTGCCAAAGCAGGGTCAAAAACTTCTTGTGCATTAGAAGTTCCTTAGTTGCGGGGCGATGGTTACATGGTACAAAGCTTGAAGCAGACTTGTTATTGATATACTAATCAGTTATAGTTCCCCTGATGCAACGAGGTTCTGATTTAGTGCTGTTAATAGGACAAGCCTTTAGAAAACGGGTATAGTTACAGGTTTGTTGATAGTTTCGCCGAGTTGAATGGTTCTGGTTGGCTGAGCTGTGGAGCTCGAACAATAGATCAGCCGATGGGTTCGGTTTTGTGCGACATATCACTGAGGGAGAAGTTTGAGGCGAACATAGCTGCTGTTTGACGGTACTAGGGTTATAAAGGTAAACAAAGCACTTTTTGAAACGCGTGTGGTTCGATACAATATATGTGATATCAATAGATTCCTTGTTACCCACAGACCAACTTGCTGGTACATGTTCTCCTGACAAGGATTCTTTGCTCATAGGAGATTACTTTCTAATTTTCAACTTTTCCACGGGCTCGTAAAGAAATAGGAACTCTGTCAGAGCGTCCATACGGAGCTCATCCAACAAGACTAGAAATGATTCCGCCCTTTCAGTACAAAAGAGTTTTTCTACGACTTTTGTTTTTCAAACTAACAGAAATACACCGATTTGTAATCGGGATCACTACTCCCTACAAGAAAGCTGCCATAAAACTGAGATCGCAAAAATAGCGTTCTTACTTCAAAATACCAGTCACGGGGCACAATCAATTTTCAACCAGTAGGCTTATAGAGGGCAATATTTCAACACCGCTGAAAATTCTACTAGGGTGGAAATCCCGTTTGCAGGATGATCACATAATTTCAATCAGTGCAAAAAGCGGGGCTCCGGGCGCATATCGCGAGAAACTTCTTACCCCGCAAACCAAGCCAAGATCGCCGGGTCTTTCCAATAATCGCCGGCGGGCGTGTTGGGTCAGGCCGATATCGCCCGATTATCACCCAATGTTCCCGGATTATTTCGGTCTTGGGGTCGGCGGGGGCGAGGAATGCCGTGAAGCTAGCCCCGCCATGGACCCCGGGGACGCCAAACACGAGCACGTGCCCGATCGGACCTGATAAGGACGTCATAATCGTCCACCAAGGCCCGGGAAGGAAAAGGGAAAAAAATACACCGGCACGTTCGATTTATAAACGGTGCTGTTACTTAAATGATATGGGGAGCGAGCTTTTAATCAAATGGGGGCTGTCGTGCTGAGTCACTGGGGAAATATTGAACATCGTTTGTACTTGCTACTTGGACGCAAGAGGGTTTGTGATAAGCATTCATTTACGACAGGTTTGGTCGTTATCCATAAGTGCAAGGTTGAAAATAAGTTTTCTAGCGCTAAGGTACTACGCTCTTTGGCAGGATAAACCAATACTGTGTACAATGACCGTTCTTAAAATCATTCATGAAATGATATTGGGAGATATTTAGACAGGATAGGTCAAGCAAGTTAGACTAACCTACTTCCGCCCAGCAATGCCGTTCGAAAACTGAAAAATTCATTTTCGAAGATCTTTTTAGTTCAGTATTGTTCCACTTTGAAAAATATCACCCCTCTGGAAACCTGAAATTTAATAATTTAGGCATTTTCAAAGGCTTGAAAATGCGTAATTATTAATGAGAAAAATCCTTCGAATTTCTCTTAAGCTAAATTTCACTCCAAATACATTGGTCTGTGATGGGTTGAATAATGTGTTACTTTGGATGAGAGGCGGCAAGGTATGGCTTGGATAAGGTAGGCTTCAGTTAACTTAGGCACAGTTGAAAAATTGGCAGATTGCCGTTAAAGATCAGTTATTTATAAACCAAAATCACAAAGAATCAGGAACTACGTTGTTACCACTCGCAAAGATTACATTACAATCATCACATCAAAAACATCACAAAGTGCAAACTGGTCATTAGTTTTTGTCCAGCGCACGAAAAGAGTTGAAATATTCTGTCGTATTTTCATTATGAGAGAGAAAAATTTGAGTGCTGTTGGCACACAGGTCTAAAAGCAAACAAAAGCAATTATTGATGAAGAAACCCCTTGTGGGTAGGCCACCGCCTCGTCCAAGCCACCAACGCCAAGTGCAAACACACGAGGAAATGCAAATCAGCGGCCAATTCGTGTTTACGAATTACCAAATTACGAGTTCCATGCTCTCCTCCGATTTTGCAGCGTGGCAAATATCACAGCTGGATGCACACTCCATGTACCACTTTACCAAAATGCCACCAAAACTGAACCATCTGATTAAAATTATCCTATAGACTCTAGAAAATCAGTTTTTTCCGCAATAAATAAAATATGATTTTGAAAACTGCACTCGATATTATTTGGATTTGGCAACGTAGTTTCAACGACGGCACACAAGTTACTACATAGATAATCATCGATTGAGTAGTTTCGAGACAGGAACTTTACACTTGGTTTACGATCTATAAATAAATGATCTCACAGACGATTGTTTCAGAAATCTGTGCAAATAATTTCACGTGGTACATGATTATAATAGACGACTACTTTAGGCAATGGACGTGAACCTATTGAGCTCTTCTACATCAAATTTTCAATACTCCTGACTTGAGAAAACAATTCCGAATAGCTCGATATTGGGCCCACCTGAGGCCCAAGTTGTGGGAGGTTGGACCAGCTGGCGAAAACTAGCAGAAGGGAAGAGCAAGACTTTTATTGCGCAGCGGGCTGCAAAAACGGGTCGTTTCCAACAAATGACATCTCCGACCCCAGAGAAGGTCATTGTTTGTGGAAGGTGCGATGCGAAAGGTTAAATTGTTGTTGCTCGTTTCGGCGCGATCAAAACATGCCCTTCTCGGAAGTAGTTCGCTCTTCATTAAACCGAGGGCGAGAATCTGCGAGGGAATTCGACCCGATAAGTTGGAAATTCCGTGGGAACCTACCACCGCCACTTATTCCCATATCGGAGATGAGAAACTTGTGAGAGTCCGAAATGAGAAATTCGTCCACTGGAAGAGACTAGTGACGATGAGACTCGCGAAAGTTCCTGAGATATGAAAAAAGTGTCCACTGACTTACTGACCAGCTTAAAATCTTGATCGAAGATGATGAACTTTTAAAGCTTTCTCATATATCACAAATTCATCCAGCAGAAGACCCTAGATAACTGTTCAATGAAGATGAGGGACTTGTGCGTTTCCCTTCGATATGAGGAATTCATGCAGTGGAGGAAGCTTCATATTTTTATTTCACGTAATGACCTCCCACAAAAAAATGTCTCAAACAACCTGTATCTAACGCTATTACTAGCGTTTACGTTTGAATAAGCCATTAGCATAGCCCAGAGAAGAAGGTGCAACTGAGACCGTAGCAGAAATGATTCTTTTGAAAGTACTACTTGATCAGTTTTCTATTCTTTTTCCTTTTATATTGCGGTATTTAGGAGGAATACATACCCTTTCCGCATTTTATATCCTTAAAAATTTATCAGAATCGCACCTGTAACAAAATCAGAAACACAATTAGGTATTGCATATGATTCATTCTGGCAGAGAAACAGTACCATTGTGAACGTGTTTGGGTTAATAAAGAAGAATTAACGTGATAAAAACCCGAAATGCTAAAAAAATAGTAACATTAATACGCTTTAAATGCGGAAAAATGTATTAATAAATAATAATGGGTCTTGTGAATACAAAGGGCTCTCAAAAGTGGATCACATACGGGCACCGAGATCCGACACAAACACTTGAAAACTATTCCTCTGGATGCCCTTAAGTGCTGCGAGCTCTATTTAGTCAAGACGCGGAGTGCAAAAAGTTTCCTGAACCGAAAGGATTGTATACTCAGGTTGAGAGCAGAATCATGTAGGTCCTAAACAGAAAGGCCTTCAAGGTAAATCGAAATAAGTGCACACACTTTTACGTAGGTGGATAGAACTTGCCGAGCGAGGGCCCAAGACTCGCGGATAAATCTGTTAAGCAAATTCCTGACCGCAACTTTTCCATTTACCGAATCGCAACTGAAGTTCGATCGGAGAAACGAAGTAAAATATTTGCCTGATCGATATTTAGTGCTAAGTAGCTGCTCTCTCTTCCCCCGACCTAATTATCTCTGTTAGCTTAGCTATCAATCAGAGATGCGCTTTTTATTGAATTTTCCTTTGATTACTGTAATGAGTGGCTGAGTTGTTTGACTTTGAGATTAAATCTCTGTCGCTTCAAGATCAAAAGTTGTATCCAGGTCTTGACAACAATCAAGTTTAGTTAAAACACAGTGCGCTACAATTACCAAGCACGATTTTTCATCATTTACTTATCAAAGTGTAATTGACATCGCCGTTTATTGGAAGTATGACTGACAAACACTTTCCCGGGTAGCTCGTTAAAAAAAAGGACGAATAATTTTGTTTGGTATTGTCTAATATCAATCCTCTATTGGGTTTAAAGCGTCCATAAATTCACATCTTTCGGCAAAATTACCTGATTTTTTTTCGTTAACTGAGATTTTCAAAGGACAACAAATATAGGAGGTCGCTAGGCATTCGTCAGCAAAGAAAGAGGATTACAAATATGATACATAGAACGAAAACTACGACCAAATAAAATCTATACATACTATGTACCCAGGTAAAGAAATCACCGGTGATTTACAATAGATGATATGTAACGCTACACGCAACGAAAAGAAAATATTGCAAACATGGTATTTCCTGAAGTTCCTTGATCTCCCATCAGATTTGCGGATTTATAAATATATAAAAAAAAAGAAAAAGAAATGCGTTATTCATAGCATAACATACTTTCTCGTCTCATTACCGCATCATTATCGACTTGTTTCATTTCGTGTGGAGGCAAGCTACACTGTTCCCCGGTGACAGAGAATTTTAATAAACTCAACGCCTTTTTCAATTTCAGACACTTTTAAGTCGGAAAATCCATTTGGTTCTTAAAAACAGGAATCTTGAACAATGTTCTCGCTACAAAGATTTTCTAATTGGTGGTGAGCGATGCAATTGAGAACTCAAGGATTTTTCATTAGGGAGAAGGGGGGGGGAGGCGCCGGAAAGTTTGTAACCAAGTTGGAGGCAATGTGCCTCGTGGATATCTTTTGCTCCTCTCGACCCCCGTAATATGATTTTGCTCTACTCAACTTCCTCTTTTGCAGATCTGAAATTCGTTACTTTATGCGATCTCGCACTTCTGTGGTAATAAGCTAAAAATTACCTTCAATCCGGCGCAAGCACAACCAGCTTTTAATTGTAGGCTGAAAAGGTTACTAAGGAACCTGACGACAGTCGTGTGCGTTTCTGTCGAGGGGTACGGAGTAATAATCTATATCGATCGGAGACAGATCTCAGAACGGCAGATGTTGTGACTCGAGGCTCGGATTCAAATCCGTTAGGTTTAAGTAAATCTGGGTTGAATATAGGATATTTAAATTAGCTTTAGTTAGATTCTGTTCAGTCAGGAAGTTGGGTTTGGCTTAGATTAGGCTCGCAAAGTGATTATAAATTTGCGTAGGTAAGGATGACCGAAGTTAAATTGTGCTAAGAAATAACTGGAGTTGGGCAGCTGAGCTGACTTCCCACAAATGAGGGCTACGCTGGTGAAGATCGATATAAAACTGAAGAAATTTAGACAGGTCTGTGGTACAAGTTATTTAATACAGTACGTGGTACGCGACTTCAGTATTGGCGATGTTTATGAGGTAGGGAGCAGGGGATAAACATAATAAAGCAACATCAGGGGGGAAACAACGATGGGATAGGGGACTGATGACACTATTATGTAAAATATCAATAACGGGGCTCCAGGCCAGTGACATCACCACGGCAACATGTATCAGCGCAAATCGATACTTTTATGTAAGGATATCTCACCTACGATCGACGAACAGGGCTCCTGGTTCCCCAGGATACATTTAGTCTATTTCCCACCTATAACATTATTTTTTAGGCTTTTAAAATTTTGAACAGTCGGTTTACTCAATGAATGGGTTTTCATTAATCTTTTCAATCTATAAACTAATCGATCTGGGTAAAGAAGTAACTGTCCGCATTTCAAAGTTGGTGGGGGGAACATTCCAGTTATTCTTCTGTAGAGTTTGAGCGAGGAAAGCTCGTATAATAAGAAATGACTGCTGTCGGTTTTGGTCCGAATGTAAATCAATATCGCAAGTGCTGCGCTTGCTAATAAGTGACCCGCTGAGGTGACAGGTGGACTTTGCGTCGGCGGACGCGCTAATGACGTCACACTCCATGCAGATGGTCATTCAGGAAGCTTCCTACTTAGTTACTCGCCAACACCAGTCTGATAGTAACATTATTCCAACCAAAAATCGACCAGCGTGAAAACACAATCTAATGTAGAAAGGGTGACCTCTGAACGCCGTGAATGTATGAAAATAGGACCATAAAAAACCCTTTGAATTTAAAAGAAAACCATTCCTGAAAACGACTAACAATCGACGTATCCTCGATATAAAGATAAGATCATTCTCACTGATGACTTAAGAAATCACGAATATGAAATGAAATTTAAAAAAAAAAATGGCCCACCTCGCAATAAACTTTCACCCCAGGCCGTACGCGTTTCAGAGTAAGCTAAAATAATCAAACGAAAATATTTCGGAGAGGAAATGTTTTTATTTAAATTATTTCACGATGGGCATGTCACGTCACCCGAAATTCAATTTTTCAGTACTTAAGAAAAAAAAAGGAACAAAAAAGTCCAATTTATTGACAAACGATAAATAGATGACGGCGGAGAAAAAGTAACATTCGGAAATCCGATAAAAACGGGGAGCCGTGCGCTTCGCAAGTTATTAAAAGTAAGAATAGAAGCGCATGTCAGAAGTAAGGCAGTCCGTCAACTGTCAGTGGCGGCGCAACGCGGCGCGGCGCGCCCCACGTTTTGGGGAACCGCCAGGAGTCCGTTAGGCGCAGACCCAATTTGCCGGCAAAACTCTTTTAATTATCCAGAGGTTCAGGAGGCAATTACCGAAATAATGCAGCCGATAGGGAAGCGAAAACTAATCATGCGGTTGACCTTCAAAAAAGCCGCGACATCCATTCAAAACAAGTCCGTTTACGAAATTCGTTTTCATAAAAATATTATAGCAAGTGACGTTTATTACAATTACGGTTTGTAAACAGGTTGTAACGCCGTCCCATGTGAGTCCTAATGTAAGATGTAGTCGACCTACCATAGCAATAAAAAATTCGAACATGGAAGTACAAATAAGGGAGAAGACAAACTTTCTTATCTTTCAAGCTAGTCATCATGATTTTTTTTTCCTGAATCGTGACGTGCTGAAAAACACCAATACATTATTTTTCTGTCGCCAGACAAGCGATAAGATCCGTCGCCTGTTCCAAAATATATTAGGATATTAATATTACAAGACAAATCGACGGAAAGGTGAA